>Ga0256908_1000128_pt1 | contig 44120 bp, 44 predicted proteins | sample MC6MC0761MT_FD_186331 | JGI IMG/M metagenome (GOLD analysis project Ga0256908, IMG submission 186331) | Metatranscriptome of enriched soil aggregate microbial communities from Iowa State University, Ames, United States - MC6-MC0761-MT... | ecosystem: Environmental > Terrestrial > Soil >... | reverse complement strand
GTTATATAACAGCCGCTTTTTTGATGTAATATTCTCTCCCATAATTGAGTAGAATTAAATAATTTTTGTAATATTGGCCCTTCACTTTAAAAAAAACAAAAGAACAAAACTATGGAACAACATCTTCCTGGGGGTATTATTCCCTCATCAGGCCTCAATGAAAACAGCAAAATCTACCTGGGCCAGACCGTGCGCTGGACCAATTTCCTGGCTATTTTAGGATTTATCAGCATCGGACTGATGCTCTTCTTCTCACTGCTTATCATCCTGGGCGGCGGCATAATGATGAATCGCTTAAGTGAGGTGTCCAGCTTTGGTACGATCGGGTATACCTTATTCGGTGTGCTGTATCTTGGCATTTCTATATTATATTTCTTCCCGGTATTTTATTTATACAAGTTCGGCCGGTTAATGAAGAGCGGTTTATTGACAGAGAATGAAGTACAGATTACAGAAGCATTCCGTTATCAGCGTAATATGTATCGTTTTATGGGTATCATGGCCCTGATTGTAATCGGTATTTACATTCTTATATTTGTATTTGGTGCTCTGGGCGCTGCTTCTGGCGGTTTCAGGTAAGAAGGGCAATGCTTTTAGCGTTGCTTCGTGCTGCAGCAACTGAATGTTGTGAGTCTCTGCAAGTATTCGAAAAAAAATCAAAATAAGAAATATCATTAAAAAGGATTGTGGTGCAGGAGTATTCCTGTACCGCAATCCTTTTTAATATATGCTACCGACTTATGCAGTACCTCTTCTGATATCCGCTCCCAGTGCCTGGAGGCGTTTATCAATGAACTGGTAACCTCTGTCGATCTGTTCGATATTTTCAATCACACTTTTACCTTCGGCAGATAAGGCTGCGATCAGCAAGGCCACACCTGCACGGATATCCGGTGAGGACATACGTATACCGCGGAGTGCTGTCTGGCGGTTCAGGCCGATCACCACTGCACGGTGTGGGTCACACAATACAATCTGTGCGCCCATATCAATCAATTTATCTACAAAGAATAAACGGCTTTCAAACATCTTCTGGTGAATCAGCACCGTACCTTTAGCCTGTGTTGCCATAACCAGTATTACACTCAGCAGATCGGGCGACAGTCCTGGCCACGGATGGTCGTAAATGTTCAGAACAGAGCCATCGATAAACTGGCGTATGGTATACTGGTTCTGTGCAGGGACGATAATGTCATTGCCCTTGATCTCCAGTTCCACTCCGAATTTGAGGAAGGTTTCCGGCAAGATACCCAGGTGTGCCACATCAGCATCCTTAATAGTGATCTCGCTTCGCGTCATTGCAGCCATCGCGATGAAAGAGCCGACTTCGATCATATCAGCCAGCAGGCGGTGTGTACAGCCATGCAGCTTTTCTACCCCTTCAATCTGTAATAAGTTAGAACCGATCCCTTCGATCTTTGCCCCCATGCTGTTCAGCATACGGCAAAGTTGCTGTACATAAGGTTCACAAGCAGCATTGTAAATGGTTGTCTTACCCTGGGCCATTACCGCTGCCATTACAATATTGGCAGTGCCGGTTACAGAAGGCTCTTCCAACAGAAGGTCTGCACCCCTCAGGTAAGCCCCGTCCAGGGTAAATTCTTTTTGTTCCGCATCATAATGGAAGCTCACGCCCATGCGTTCAAAACCGATGATATGCGTATCCAGTCTGCGACGACCTATTTTGTCTCCGCCGGGTTGTGGCAGGTACGTTTTGCCGAAGCGTGCCAGTAAAGGACCAGCCAGCATTACAGCGCCCCTTAATTTGCCGGATTTCTTTTTATATTCTGCAGATTGCAGGAAATTGATATCTACCGAACCGGATTCAAATGTATAAGTATCTTCTGAGATGCGTTCTACTTTTACGCCCAGATCACCCAGCAGTTCGATCAGCATATTTACATCCAGGATATCCGGGATATTACTGATGGTAACTTTTTCTTCGGTGAGTAAAACAGCGCATAAAACTTGCAGGGCTTCATTTTTAGCTCCCTGGGGTACAATCGTACCACTTAAGGGTTTTCCTCCCCTGATCTCAAAAGTAGACATATAGAAACGGTTGATTTTTAGTGCTTGCAAAGTACTGCAATTTTTTAAAATTTTCCCTTGTATTTATGTTATAAAATGCAGCATGGATGATATTTTATGCTATCTTAGCCAATCTTATAGATACCAAGAATGGAAATATTACCACAAGACATCAGTACCAAACAATTACATGCTTATTTGCTGGGCAGTATAGCCCCTAGACCTATTTGTTTCGCCAGTACCATAGACAGTGAGGGCAATGCCAACCTGTCTCCGTTCAGCTTTTTCAATGTTTTCGGCAGTAAACCGCCGATCTGTATATTTTCTCCGGCCCGTCGTGTGCGTGACAATACCATTAAAGACACGCTGGAAAATGTGATCGCAACCAAAGAGGTCGTGATCAATGTGGTGAGTTATGATATGGTGCAGCAGATGAGCCTGGCCAGTTGTGAATATCCTAAAGGAACCGATGAGTTTACCAAATCTGGATTTACACCCGTTGCCTCTACACTGGTCAAGCCTTTCCGTGTGAAAGAATCGCCGGTGAGCCTGGAGTGTAAGGTGCTGGAAGTAAAATCGATGGGAGATGAGGGTGGTGCTGCCAACCTGATTATTTGTGAGGTAGTGAAAATGCATATAAATGACCGCATCCTGGATGAGCAACTGCAGATCGATCCGCATAAGATAGACCTGGTGGCCCGTATGGGTATGGATTACTATTGCCGTGCCTCCGGTGAGAGCGTATTTGAAGTGCCGAAGCCTAACCTGAAGTTGGGTGTGGGTATTGATCAACTGCCTTTACATATCAGACAAAGCGATGTACTGTCCGGCAATGACCTGGGGCTGTTGGGTAATAGCACCAGTATTCCTGTAGTGGCCGATATGCCGAATGATGAACGCCTGATTGAGATTCTGAAAGACTATCGTTCAGAACCGGCAACGCTGAAAAATGCGCTGCACACTTATGCCAAAGAATTACTGGCCAAAGGAAAGGTAGATGATGCCTGGCAGGTATTGCTTTCGGGTGAGGGCTAAACAAAATTGAAATCGTCATTATATCCAAAAAGAGATATCTCTGCTCCCTTACACGCAGTCGATACGACGAATAGCTATATAAAATGAAAAGCTCCTGTGTTATACAGGAGCTTTTCATTTTATATCAATTGATTGAAATTAGATATTCACCATTAATGGCATCAGCAGCATCAGCAGATCTTCCTGCTCTACTTTTTCCGTTGGTTTGAAGATACCCGCTCTGGAAGGAATGCTCAGTTCCAGTGCCACTTCTTCACCTTCGATATTGTTCAGCATCTCTACCAGTAATTTCGCGTTGAATGCAATCTTCATGTCCTCACCATTGTACTGGCAGGTCATTTTTTCATTACCCTCGTAAGAGAAGTCGGTATACTGTGCACTTAAGGTTACGGTATTGCCCACGATATCAAACACTACCTGGCTGGTGCTCTTATCAGCAAATACGCTTACACGGCGCAGGGCATTGATCAGGTCTACGCGGTTTATGGTCAGCATAAACGGATTCTCAGCCGGGATTACCGCACGGTAAGGAGGGTATTTACCATCAATCAGGCGACAGTTCAGGCTGGTATGATTGGTTTTGATGAACAGGTGCGTATCCGTATAGGATAAAGAGATGGCAGAATCATCGTTCGGCAACCAGTTCTTCATTTGTTGCAATGGCTTTCTCGGTACAATAAAGTTACCGGTAACAGATGGGGTAATATCTGTATAGGCCAGGCGGATCAGGCGGTGTGCATCTGTAGCAACGAAAGTAATATCACTCTCATTCATTTCAAAGAATACACCGGTCATTGCAGGGCGCAGGGTATCGCTGCTGGTTGCAAAGATCGTTTTATTGATCGCTTCTACCAGTTTGATAGAAGGCAGGGTGAGGGTATTGGCATTCTCGGGGTTAGGCTCTTTCGGATATTCATCCGTTTTTTCGCCACCGATTTTATATTTACCAGAGTTGCTGGAAATCTCTATGGTATAATCCTTAGGATTGATATTGAAAGTGATTGGCTGATCCGGCAGGTTTTTCAGGTATTCCAGCAGGATTTTGGAGGTAACACATACCTTACCGTTATTGTCTTCTCCCCCCAGTTCGGTCTGTACATCCAGTTTGGTTTTGATCATTGTCTCCAGGTCACAGCCGGTAATGGTCAGGGTATTGTCTTTCAGTTCAAACAAGAAGTTTTCCAGGATAGGCATAACGGTATTAGAACTGATGATGCCGCCTACTAATTGTAAGTTTTTAAGTAGTGTAGATGAAGAAACAATAAATCTCATAATAGATCGGTATAAAAAATTGAGCAACAAAAATAATGTTTAATTCGGAGAAAAAATCAGGGGTGGACAAGTAGTGGAAAAAAATATGTCAAAAAAGACATGTCAAAATTTGGCAGGAATAAAATCTTGTGTATCTTTGCACTCCAATCAGCTGAAAGGCGCGTTGGTATTGATGGTGCGGTAGCTCAGTAGGTAGAGCAATGGACTGAAAATCCATGTGTCGCCGGTTCGATCCCGGCTCACACCACTGAACCGGAAAGGTCTGATTTCAAATCACCTTTCCGGTTTCTTTTTTTATATAACTTCTTGTTTATCAGGTAGTTAAGGCTTTCTGCTTTATTAACTCTTGCGGTTCGAAATTCATTTTCTTCAAAATTGACTTTTTCCGGGAATATCGAACCGATAGGCTGGTTCTTTTCTCGATTGTCCCATTCTTATATTCGTTGGATAGGTTTGCATGATTGCTTAATGCTACTTCTAATAGCTTTACAAAGTTCGTTTTCCGGGAGGCACTTGCGGACATATCGGTCAGCTTAGCTTCTAGTCTTGATAAGGATATTATCACAGTCATTCTTTACTTCCCTATAGACTGCAGCTTCAATTGAATCCTACAGGAGCAGGTTTCGCGCTTTGTTGATTCGCAGGTTCACATTTTCTATTTCAAGTAAAGTCAGTCGTCTTTCGTTCGTTATATTGCCAACACAGTTTTTGTATGCATCACGGACTACTTCTTCGTATAGCGTCGATCATCTTTTGCACGGTGCGCTCCTTTTTACGTATAGCGCCGTCAGTTGTCTTCTTTGATTGGGATATAATTTTCCTGGCCATCAATTGGTATAAGTAGGTGAATTTGATGTGTCAAGTTAGCCATTGTAATATGCAAAACAAGGTAATGATGCTTACAATATGTTTTAAGTAACCCATGTCCTAGTAAATAAATATCCCTTTGAGCTGCATCTCGTTTGTACAAACATTCATATTTCCTTTTATTGTGGCAAGAGCCCTCCTGCCAAATCGAATAGCTGTAGTGGATAATAGAAATTGAGCTAAAGGTGAAGTATATTTTACAGAAATATTGGATAGCTTATAACTTTTGCCTATTTTGAATTGGCTGCCAGATGGCCTGATTGGATTGTTTGTAAATCATTCAAAAAAATATCAATATGTCACATACTATAATTTCAGCAAATTTAAAATTTGAACTGGGCGGATTTGTTCGAACAATTGAAAACACAGGCGGTTTTCCCATAATTAAATATACAGCTTCTGCGGAGCATGTAGCGCAGTTAAAGGTACTTTACAGCGATAAGTATACAGCTACAAGTAATAGCGTATTGAACCATATTGTAACCCTGCCAGCAGGTTCTGAGATACTTGTGGTTGGAGAAACAATTCATTTTCCTGCAGGTGTTATGGTTGGACCTGCACCTACGCCTCTGCTGAATTACCTACCGAAAAGCCCATTGCCATAGAATTTGCCAATAGACTGTAAGAGGCCGTGTCTTTTACGGTGTGTTCAGTTTTTATCTTTCAGGCTTCCTCATCATGGTCATACTATGATGAAACATTGACACCAAAATCTTCGATCTCGGGCCTTTTTTTGGCCAAGTCCATATCTTCTGAGATCAAATAGTGAATATTGGTTTCATAAGGGAATGATAGTTCAATAGGATATCAGTACAAAAAAACATCGTTTGAACGGAATGGTACACAACCACATGCGTTCGGTGGCTATGATAGAGAGATGGGTACATTTCAGATCAGTTGTAGGCCGGTAAATCCTCACACATCGTGTGTTCTTATCGACAAACGAGGCGGTCATAGTATTGATATGGATTTTAGTTATTTTGACTTTTCTTAAGAAATCATTCCTTTCGCCGAGAACAGTAGGACAGCGGCTATTATTGATCTGTAAAATCAGAGCAATGTTTTATTGGTTGCCGTTTAGGATAAACCTAGATTTTTGGGCGCTTGGTTTTTCTTGACGTTCCCTTTCTTTGCGACCTCAGTAGCTCATGGTCAGCCTTCTGTCGCGGTTCCTGCCGGTTTACGTTCTCAGCTGGCATTTCATCGATAGTAGCTATTTTTGCCAAATCTTCTTCTAAACGGCCCGGTGTACGTCCACCAGTACATACAACCGGACCGGAAAGGTCTGATTTTATATCACCTTTCCGATTTTTGGTTAGTTCTTTGTTTGTCAAATAGATAAGGTTGGCAGCTTCGTTAACCCTTGCGGTGCGAAATTCATTTTCTTCAAAATTGATTTTTTCGGGAAATATCGAACCGATGATCTGGCGTTTTCTCTCGATTGTCCCCTCTTTATAGTCATTAGAAAGCTGGGAAAGGTTTTTTAGAGCTAGTTCCAATAGCTTTTCAAAGTTAGTTTTTCGGGATGTACTCGCTGATATATCTGTTAATTTCGCTTCCAGTCGTACCAGGTTATGGTCACATTCGCTTTTGATTTCCCGGTAGTCAGATGCATCAATAGAATCAGCGAGTAGAAGATTTCTTGCCTTGCTGATTCTCTGGTTTATTTTTTCGATTTCCTGGATTGTCTGCTGGCGTTCGTCTGTTATGTTACCAACCCGAAGTTTATAGGCGTCCCTGAAAACATCCTTATACAGATCTTCAAATCCTGGTCTGAGCCTAAATTTATCCAACTCCTGTTCAAACAGCGCATTTATAGAGTCGGCCCTATGCCGCCAACGGCAGGGTGTCAGGCAATGATAGTAATAGAAAATCCTGTTTCTGCCTTTTGATCCGCTGCCAGTAGCCATTCTGGTGCATTTGGGACATTTAAGAAATCCCCTGAGTGGCAGATGTTCCGGAGCGGTCTTTTTTGCTTTAACCCTAACCTTTCGTTTTCTTCCGTCAAGGATATCCTGTACGTCGTAAAACAGCTTTTCTGAGACTATAGGCTGATGGGTTCCCAGAACCAGTTTTGCAGGCTCATCCTTAAATGCAGGAATGAATATCTTGCCACAGTATACGGGATGGCGGATAACAGTCCAAAAATGGGTTTTCCCACATTTCAGGCCTTTAGCATGGGCCTGCCTGCGTATCTCATCGGCAGGGAGCATGCCCTTTGCGATTTCCTTAAATACCCATTTGATTAATTTGGCCTGGGGCTCAAATACAGCAATATACTTATGGCCATCCTCTGTTACCTTATTAATGTATCCGACAGGTGCCGGACCCAAATACCGGCCTTCGTTTTTTGCCCTCCTCATACCCCTTATGATATTAAGGGCGCGCCTGTCGTTTTCAACTTCCGGGCTTGCAAGGTAGAAAGCAAGCATAATTTTACTTTCTGGTATTTCCATATCCAGAGGCTGTTCGATTGCCTGTGGCTCGACTCCTAGTCGTTTTAGCCTGCTGATCATCTGATAGGCATCTGCGGCGTTTCTGCTGAAACGGTCCCACTTAGTAAAAAGGACAAGATCGCTCTTGTCCTTATTTTGTTTTGTCTTTAAAGTATTGAGGTATTTTATCCATTCTGGTCTTTTAAAGGACTTTGCCGAATGGTCTTCAAATATGACATACCGGATCAGGAGATTATTGTTTTCGCAGTATCTGCGCAACCTTTCCTCCTGATCCCGTTGCGAATAGCCCTTGTCCGCCTGTTCATCCGTACTTACGCGGATATACAGGTCTACCACTTTTCCCATAATCTGCTATTTTATTCGTTCTGTCCTTTATCTGTATCTGATTGCCTTTCCAAATAATTGTCCATGGTGATATTTGCCATGGCATATAAGAAGTCCAGTATGAGTTTTGCTTCATCCTTACTGATTTGAATACCGGCTTTTTTTAGTATGTCTATTGCCTTTTCAGGTGTTATCTTTCGCCCCGCTTCCATCTTCCTCGTTTACTCTGTACTTTGAAAACATATTCTACCTGTAAGGATTCTGCCGCCCCTTGCCTTATTTTTTGCAACGTTCTGATAAGCTCAATGGGTTTGTTTTTCAGACCATCGAATCATATTACTGCTACTTTCCGAGACCAAGATATTTCTTCAGGTTAGTCTTTATCTCAAAGAAATTATCAGTCGTTGTTACACAGAACTCCTCTATAACCAGTTTGTCATAGGCCAGCTTTAAAGCTTCCATTTGTTTCCCTTGCATAGCCAGTGAAATGATTTTATGAATGCTCCTATAATCATCACTATTAAATCTACTGTTGCGTATACTTATGCCATGTAATAGTGTCTTAATGGGGTACAAGGTTTCCAGGCAGTTAAACTGGTACTTCCCCGTTGTTCCGTCTTCAAACAGAACACTTATGATATCCAGTTTCTGGTCCGCATCCGTGATTACTCCGAAGTGGCTTTGTTTTTCGATTGGATCAACGGTTAAACTAATAGGTACTCTTACCGCTCTGCCCAGCATTATGTTCTTGACTTTCCTTTTCATGAAACTATCTTTTACAAAAGATTTGCTTACCGCAATTAGGAGATAAGTTGTTCTGACCTTTAAATAATTAAATCAGTAAGGCATCCTTGTTGAAAACCTTTGCACTGCCCACACCATGCAAGCGGATGCTATCCTTTAAATCCATCCATAGCCTGATATTCATATCTGCCAGCTCCAGCATTTCTTCTTTGGTCAATCCGTGGGGATTAAGTACAGTAGGAGTTGCTTTATCGGAAGCCTGCGGTACCACATAAGCATACATGTTAGGCGCATAGCCTTCACCAATCTCCAGGCTTTTGGAAATTGCAATGCTATTTCCCCACAGCTTAATAGTCTTGCCTGTGCTAAGAGACAGGACTCTTTTCTTTAAATCTGCCATTGCTATTCCTTTTTTTACTCGTATTTTCTTCTTTTTATTAGTCGATTATCAATTTCCTATTGGAACTTAAGGTTAACCTACACAGAAACCGTTACCGGATCTGATTGCATAGTTGGCTGTCAGTACCTCTACTTTTGTCTTAGGATTACCACCTTTTATGTTTACCGTAACCAATAATTCCTTTTTCAAGGTATGCCATCCATTAGCCTGTGTGAACTTCTGTAACAGCTCAGAAGGGTAGGATGAGAGAAGGAACTTACCTTTTATCGAGGCAAGCGCCTGCAGGAGCCCGGTAAAGTCTTTGTCGGTGTATCCCTTGTAATGGCCCATATCCGAGCCGATGTAAGGCGGGTCACAGTAGAAAAATGCGCCATCATGATCCCTGCTTTGGATTACATAAAGTGCGTCCGCACATTCTATCTGTACGTTTTCCAACCTGTTCATGAGCAATTCTGTAAACGCAGATTTTTTGAAGGTAATTTTCCTGGGCATCGTTCCGCTTTTCTTGTCAAATCCAAAAGGGCCGTCCATCCTGGACGAAAAGCCCATAGCGCAGAGTATCCATACAGCCCATGCCCTTTGTACGGCATTGAACAGGTCCGCATTGTGATATATTACCGTGGCTTTGTGGTGCAGGTCGCGACTTAACAGGCTCTGGTCAACAAGGGCCTGCAGTGCTTTGAAATTTGTTTTGACTACGCGGTAGAAATTGATCAGTTCTTTATTGGTATCGTTGATAACTTCCACTTTTGAAGGGTCTTTGAGAAAAAATACTGCACCGCCGCCAAAGAAAGGCTCACCATATAGGGTATGCGGCGGGATCAATGTTTCAATAAATGGAGCCAGTGTCTGCTTGCCACCGTAATAGGTCAGTGGTGGTCTAAGTCTCTTGTTATTTTCCATACGCTCAATTCGTTCTTTAATAGTTTAAAAGAGATATCATAGTCCAAGGCCTTTGCGTTTGTCCTGATCCTTCCCTAACAGGTCTCGTAATTTGTCAGGATCACTTTTCAGTTGATTCAAGTCCAGTTTGTTCCGATTTCTATCCATGACCAGTATATCTGCAGAAAGCGGATCTGCTCGGAATCTTGCACGGAACAACTGACCGTTGATCCTGAATTTGTCTGAAATTTCAGCGCCTGAGGAGAGTTTTACCAGATACTCTGCCTGCTGGACCAAACTCTTCGGATAGGCGAAGGGTAGTGCAGAAAGCTTTCCGGAAAGATCAAAATCAGGGGTCTGTGATATCTGGCCATGTTCCATAACCATCCAGCACATACCTTGCTTGTTGCCTTCCGGCAATATGGGTTTGGAAACGGCATGACCCATTAACAGCCAAATTGACTCGCCAAGTACAAGATCCTGTTCATTGCCATTTAACGGAATAAATAAAGAGGTCTCATGCTTTTTGCGTATTTGGCTTAGATTGACGTATCCCTCCAATGGAGTCCCCGTAAGGTATTTTAGTCCGAGCAATTCTGACAGCTCGGTTCCCCTGGGGTCGGATGCAGCCAGTAGTCCGCTAAGCTGCAATACGATATCGGCAATTCTGTTATCCTTGTCAAATAGCCCAGGTAGAGCGTTTGCCCAATTTATGTTTGCCATTTCGCGCTCCAGTTCGGAGGTATTGATCCCGTTGATTATTTTATGGTCCAGTTCTCCAACGTGGAGCATCTTTACCTGGTAGCCGTGTAGCGTATATATGCCGAGATTATTATTGATTTCTACATCAAATGAATAGGTAATCGTGTCTGAACCATATTTTTTGTGTCCTGTTATCCCAATTCCATCGCTGCCACGGCCAAGAGTCGCCCATAAGCCTGCAGGCAGCAATCCGTTGGCCTCGACACTTTTGCCTAATTGATCAAAGTCTTTTTCCTGTATCATATTAAAATTATTTGGCTGGTGATTGAATGATTCCAATTGAAGATGAGCAGGGGCCTGCCGAAAAATGATCATCTGGAAAGACCCCTGCTTTGCTTGTTGTTCTTAAAATGATTAGGTCTTACTTGTTGGGGCTTTTTTTTTTCGCCGTCGATAGCAGGTTGCTGCTCCGCTCCATTTGATAAGTTACCAGATTGCTTCATTTCTGTTTTTTCCGGTAAGGCCAATGGTTCCATGTTTGCATTGAACAGATCGACTCTGCCAACTTTGGCATTAACGGACAGAAAGCCGGGTTCCAAAGTCCCCGCTTTGTCAACATTAACTGGGTAAGGAATACCATGCTTTAAATGTGCAATGACATCTGCGAAATCATTTTTTATCTGTTCCTTGATATAATCGGGAAGTTTCGACAGGGAATTGTCGAGATTAAAGGGATACTTTTTATAGTATTTGTCATGGTAAGTATTCAAATTGAGCAAGCCTTCCTCAGTTAAGGGAATATCAGCATTTACCGTTATCCATGCATTGAAAGGTTCTCCTGCTTCATTCTTTATGCCTTCCTTATATACGGCAACCTTATTTCCATATTTAAGGATCTGGTACATTTCTTCCGGCATCAGGTTCCATGATTCACGGAAAGAAGCCTCTGCCAGGACCTGATCCCCTTCACTCAATGCGGCATTGATCCGATTAAAGTAATAAAAGGGGTGCTCTGCATGTTTTCTGAATTTCAGCTCATAGTCTATGGTTAGCGGATCCGGTGATTGACTGATGTACAGATCAAAACTTTCTTTGCCCTGGGCAATATGCTCTGCCAATTGCGGATTAAGCTCTTCCCAGCCTCTTTTCTCCAGCTGCTTTTGCAGGTATTCAAAATTTTCGATATTCATGATCTTTATTTTATTGGTTTATTAATCAATTCTTAAATAGAAGGCCCTTGCTTTGGGTTTTTATCCTCCTGTTTACGGCCACCTAGATCGGGTCCATACTTTAGTTGTGGCCGGTAACGTTCTTTTTGCTCGGGTTGCTCCGGTAGCTGCTCCGTTATGATATCCACTGTATTTACAGAAAAGAACGCAGCCGGATTTTGCTCATACATACTTCCTCCGGGTTGAGCGGCATTCCAATACCTGGAGGCAGCTTGCCTGAGCAATGAGCCGGCACGGTGCAACAGTCTGCTTATCCATACAGGATAGACCATTTTCCGGATGCTGTTGCATTTAGCCCGATGAATAATAAGGAATGCCCTTTCGTCTTTGGTCAGGTCCTTTCTTCTGCTATAGTGATCGTTCAGCCGTTCATACTCTTTGAGCTTTAGTTTATAAAAGGCCTTGTCATCTACAGTATCCTCACCAAAAGCCATTCTGATCTCTGCGGCTAATTTGTTCCATTCGTTAAGCTCCTTAAAAAGCCGGTTGTCCTTAAACCCGCTTTCCCATTCCTGTTCCATTTCCGGGCGGTATTAGAGTGAAATATTTTAATGCAGCATTTTTCCCTTGAGCAGCTTTTTCTGGTCAAATTGACATTTCAGGTTACGGTCTCCTCCCTGCTCCATAAACTCCGCGACAAAGAGCTTACTTTCGGCAATAGTGAATTTTGGAAAGGCTACAACAATGGACTGGCCCTGTTTGTCTTCAGGCTTTCCATTGCGTTGCACAAATACGGCTTCGATTTCCGTATCCTGTACTGCGGTTCGCTTCGATCTTTTCTTATCCTTTACATAAAACCTTGGTGGCTGTCCGTCATATCGGATCTGGCTATGGTTCTTCAGGCGGTAATGCATCATCAGCACATTATCCTTTACGAATATGCCCTCCAGCTTTAGTTCCATATCATACTTATGGTGTTTCACTCCTGAAATAAATGGCTTCATTGCACGAATAGTTGCTGCTTTCAGTTCCAGTTCCCTGCTGTTCAGCGAAATGCCATCAAAAGTAGCAGGGGAGTGGGGGTACTGCCTGCCCATATCAATGGTGAAATGTTGGGGGAATTCATTATAATTGACTGTAAAGGCATATACTTTTCCATCTGTAGTGACGACATGGAGATTACTCTGCAGGAAATCGCGTTCACCAGCCTTAATCTTGAGCATGTTTTCTACGCCTCCGGCTTTCTCGGCCAGTACATAGCTATCTCCTCTGTCTGCGTTCTTGATAGGGGCAGGAAAGATCAGCACTGTAGTTTTGTGCCAGGTAATATCCAGAGGGAAATCTTGGATAATCACTTTCGCTTTTACGGGCTCATTATCCTGTGCCCGTGAAAGGAAAACATTGCTTAATAAGGCTAATGCCAGAAATAGAATACTTTTCATATTATTATTTTTTAATGGTTTAATTTTTATTGGATTGTTCATCATAAAGCAGTACGGGATGTCCTGCCTTCACGGTAACCTTTATCAGTCTGACCTTTTTGGACAATAGGCTTTTGGCTGCTTCAACTCCTGCACCGGCTGCCTGGGAACCAATAGATGGATCAAGGGACATGAACTGCATTGATTGCAATGCTCTTTCGGTTCCTTCCTTTGCCACATCACGGGAAATTGTTCCGGGTATTCTAATACCTGCCATGCCGTCCAGGTCGAATACAGAAAGTCTTACAGGTAACAAGTAATTACCATATCGTATACCGTTGATCTTTATCTGTAGCCTTTCACCATCGAGGCTGCATTGCCCTGATATGAAGCGGCCAGCCGGTATCAGCATGCCATTCACGTATATGTCTTCACTCAGGCGCATCTTCAGGTTTGCACCGGAGACCAGCGTCTGGGTTTCGTGCACCACCGCCGGGATGGCACTGGCTTCCTGGTAGCCTTCCATGGCAGGACCATTGATATAGTAGAAACCGTTGCGCCCACTTGGTCCAACATTTTGGCCACCTACACCAGCCGTCTGCTGTTCCACAGAGTTGGAGGTCTCTTTGGTATCCGCTCTTTTTAGCAGCGGCACTACATTGCTGGTGGCCGTCCTGCTTACTGCAAAAACAACGCCCCTGTTTTCAAGTGATTGCATACGGATCTTTTCTTTTGCCCGTTCGGGATTCTGTATATCCATGATTTTGTCGAGCATATTGTCCAGGGTCTGCAGTTCCGGATCAGGTTCACCTGGTGCGGACATCTGGTCCATTATCCTGCCCATTTGCCCGAGGGACGCATTGTTATCCATTGACGAGTTGCCGTAACCTGGGGGCATATCCTGCCTTTCTGCCTGGCTTTGCATCGTCATAATCCTTTCGAGCTCATCGAGGCGCTGGCGGACTTTTTGTTCATTGGCATCTCCATAAGCGCCTGAACCATTGTAAGGTCCCTGGTTGTACTGGCCGTATGCTGCGCCGTAATTATACAAGCCTGTGGAATCTACACTGAAAGCCATTGCCGCTGAATCCATTCCACTTCGAGAAGGAGAGTCCAGGGCAGATTTGCCATAAAGGCTCATTTTGTCCAGGGTGCCATCCTCGAGTTGTGCTCCGGGAAGTTCCTTGTTAATACCCTGCTGGGCGGTTTCATCCTTTGCCTGACTGCCTTTACCACCGCCAAGACCCCAGAAGGCCAGCGTAATAAAGGGTAGGGCAATCAAGGGCAGCACGAGCAGGAATTGCTTTTTCTTTGCCATTTTTTCCATGATTGTTTTATTTGATTTTTATATTTATTATTTGCTCTGATTATGGTTAGGTAATGGAAGTGGGGTGTATAAAGGCCTCATCCCTTTAGCTGTACTGTCTTTGCTCTGTGCAGGTGGTCTGGACGCCGGTACGGCTGGGCTGTCTTTCCTGATCAGTGCATCCAGTAACAGGTATGTGCAGTACCCAAAACCTGATATGATAAAGATGAAGAACAGCAGCTTCAGGCGCTGAGGATTTTGTTTGCGTTCCCAGGATTTCAGCCCTTTGCTGAGCCGTAGCTGGACACGCACGATCATGAAAGCAATAATCCCTGCGACTTTATCCTTTGTGGATGGTTTTTCCTTTCCTTCCGGTTTCATCTCATCATCTTTTTTGAAGGTTAATGTCCCTATTTTCTATAATGCGCCATCTTTCAATTAAGAAGCCATGAGGATTGTTGTCTGAACGGCTTACATTGCGGAGATACCCCTCAGTCAGCAGGCTACGGTTTACCAGTGCTGTTGGCCGGATGATCTGTTGCTGCCCATAGTACCGGAAACGGTAGGGGTACTGCTGGAAATCTATGCTGATACTGTCCACGGAGATCTTTTGGCTGATGTTTCCGCTGATAATACTGGAATAAAAATTGCCTTCCTTCAGATCCTCGTATTGCTTCCTCGCGGTTGCATCGGCCAGGTACAAGGCCTTGCCGATATTATCCTCGATAACCTTGTCATCGGGGTCCAGGCTGAAGAAATAATGGTGGAACATGCGGATATGGTCCCTTGCTTCCACTGGAATATTATCGCCCCGTTCGGCTGAGAAGGCTTCCAGTGCCTTTCCGTTTGCCAGCAGATATATACGGTCTTGTGCTTTGGTAACCATGCGGTAGCTTTCATAGACCGTGAAGCTGCAGATGACCATGCAGGCAGCGATGATCACAAAAGTGAACAGCTTAACGTGCTTAAATGCCGTTTCTATATTGTTGAAATGTCTGAACATCAACCCCTCCTTTTCTTTTACACTTGTTCATTAAATCGTTGCCTGAGTCCTAAATTATTTTGGCCGCTATGGCCGCAGCTTGTTGTGTGCTGGTGTTCACCTTACTGAGCAGGGAATCATTGCCTCCCGCCTGGACGATATAGCCGGACACGCTGGGAACAGTGGTATAACCAACGATGGCAATAACGAGGAAGATCAGGTATGCCGTGCTGCTGAAAAAATCCTGGTCGAGCACCATCATATTCTCCAGTATCTTTGAACAGATTGCTCCGAACACATTCGCTACAGGAAGCCAGAGATAAACGTGAATATACCGGGCAAACCAGTTGGATAAACTGTTGTGGAAGCCGTCAAATATGCTCAGTCCGAAAGCTATTGGCCCGAGAATGGCCAGGATGATCAGGTAAAAGGTCCGTATGACATTGATGCAGAGGCTGGCAGCAGAGTAGAGGATATGGAATATCTCACTTACAAAAGTTTTGATAAAACTCTTAATATTAAAGAGGCTGAATGCACTGCGTAGCCCGGAGAACATGCCCCCATCATCAGAGGAGCCATCGGGTTGTTCGTACTTTTCGGTGTCAGGACCCGCGTCCGGGTACATGGCATCAGGAGATGCTTCTTTAATCGAATTTTCCCTGTGGCGTATATGTTCCTGTATGGCCTTATGGGAGTTGGAGGCCATTTGCCGGGTACCTGTTTCAAGGGGCTTGAGCACCCCGTTCATTAACCCTATGACACTTGGGTACAGGAGGATTGCCATGCCGATTGCGAAGGGTTTTAGCAGAGGAAAGAAATCAATCCCTTCAGCGCGGGCGATCTGCTTCCAGACCCTGACTGCAATATACCAGAGCGCCGCAAAGCCGCCAATTGCCCGGCCTACATCGATCAGCCTACCTGAGAGGGGAAGCATTTCATCGAAGAGTCTTTCCAGCACCGTATTAAAGCTGTAAATATTGTCCCCGATTTCCTGAGCCCTGCTCTGGAAGGGAAAGAAGGTACAAAGCAGTAAAATGCCCGCAGATAGTAATATAGTTTTGTTCTTCAATAGCTTTTTCATTGTCCGTACATTTTTTTGATCAATTCCTGTTCTTTTTGTTGTTGTTTTCTCTGGCTATCAAGGGCAGAAGTGCGTTTGTTGAATCCCCTGAGAAAAACCAGCTTTGATTCCATGTTGGTAAAGAGTCGGTCAATGGCGGTAAGACGCTCTGCATCGCTCATCCTAAGGCTGCTTGCGGTCAGTATCATGGCCAGCTCATCAAGATCATGCAGGCTCTTGTCCAGGAGATTTCTGTATACTCCTTGGAGGTATGTAATTTCTTTCGGGCTGAACCGTCCACCTGAAGCAAACCTTTTGTAGGCCGATTTATATTCTGAGAGAATATTACCCTGATAGCGGATGATATCGGCAACCCGTTTGTATTTGGCTATCTCCGGGTTGACCTTTAGCAGACCGTCCAGAAATGATTTGTGCAGATCGAAATTCCCTTCAGAGATATTTTTGATAGAATTATAGCCCTTGAACACCACCTCATAACCTTTTTTCATATCAGAGAGGATCCGTTTAAACTGGGCCAGTTTTTCCACGTTCAACAGCAGTTGCTGTATCTCCGCCGATTGGGCGGAAACAAGGTGTAGCTGCAGGCAGCATACACAGATTAGGGTAATGATTAATCTTTTCATAGTCTTATTGCTTTTTATGCTTGCGAAGTAGGGCACAAGCTTTTCATGTTTACATTTCCTAATGCCTTAATTTTTCTGTAGTTGCTTGAGGGTCTTTTCCTGTTTGAGTTGCCACTCCCTGCCATCCATTACCCCGTTTACAGCGGTGATGGTACCACGGTGTAGCTTATACAGTTTTTGTGTTGCCATGTATATGGCATCAATCCGACTAATCCGCTCATCATCGCTCAACTCTATTTTGCCATTGGTAATGACCATTTCCAACTCCTGAAGCATTCTGTTACAGTCCTTTTCCAGACCGTCGAAAAGAGCACGGATGTGGATTCTTTCCGGGGGAGTAAATAGATCGCTCAGACCGATACGCTTCCAGGTGCTGCGCCTTTGGGTGTCCATATTTTTGTGGAAATCAATAATGGCGCTCACTTTGCCGCTTTTCAGCAGTTCAGGGTTTACTGATTTAAGGCTGAATAAATAGCCTTTGTGCAAGTCTAATGCTCCGCCGGTGATATCGCTGATTGCTCCGGTACCATCTTTTACGATACCGTATCCCTTTTTCAGATAATTGCTGTAAGTATGAAGGGCGGTGATCTGTTTGAGCAGGTACTCCTTCTGCGTTTTTTTCTGGCGGAACCATTCATTGTATGTTTGAGCATGGCTGGGCGCTACAAGGACAAGCAGGGATAAGATCCAGACATTTATGATCCATTCAGTAATTCTTCTCATGGCCTTTTTTCTTTACTTTTCTTCATTTTATTTACGATCTAACTGTTTAAGGCAATCAGGGCCTGAACTTTCCTTTCTTTAAATAATCCCAGGGTTTCGGCTTTGGGAACAGGCTTTCCAGGGTCATACTACCGGGTATCTCATGATTTGACCTGATCTGAAATACTTTTATGTTATTAGTCTCGAGACTCCGAACTTCTAATTCCCGTATTTTAATTCCGTTGCTTTCACTATAATCCAGTTTAAACCTGCAGGTAATCCGATCGTTATAAGGAGCAGTAGTCTCCAGTTCCAGCTGACAGAAGGATGCTTTGCCCACATCCAATAACATCTTAAACACCTCAAGGCACTTTCTTAAATCGTCCATTTGTTTTGGCAATCCACTACCGGGTACGGAAAGCGTAAATTTTCTACGGTAACCTTTTTGGTAAAACAGCATCCTCAGTTTTTCAGCCAGATCCTTGTATTCATTTTTACTATCCATACCACCTTATTTTAACCCGTACAATGCTTTCAGCCTTTGGGCTTCCTGCTGATCGGCAGAGCGGGATATACTCAGGCGAAAGTTTCGGTCGCTGAAAGTCCTCAGATCGGTAAGCGTAGCTTCCATGTCGCGGTCTACGTCGTTGATCAGTTCCAGTCGCTTGCCATCGGACATCTGGGTACGGAATGAATTAACCACCAGCATGAGCTGATCCAGGTTTTTCAGGCTCTCATCCAGCATGCCGGAATAGATACGGTACATATAGGTCAACTCCTGGGTACTGAAGTTCTTGTCCTTTTGCAGGAGTTTCCAGGCCTTGCCATATTCTTCGACAATATGGAGTTGGCATTCTGTAATGCTCCGTACTTTTTTATAGGTGGCCAGTGCATTTTTTACCCGCCAGAGTTCCTTGAAGTATTCGTCGTATTGTGCCCGCTGCTTTTCTGACCATTCAGAAATCTCCTTAAGCTTTAGCTTCGACATCTGGTTCTCCATTTCCTTCTGAGCGTTCTGCAGCCAGATGGTCTTATTCTGCATACGCTGAATCTTCAGGTCCACCGCTTTGATCACTTTGACCACAGCAGCTTTGATGACCTCATAGATGCCTGCATGGGCAGGTTTGCCTGGCAATACTACCATCAGGGCAATCAAGGCAAGGGTAGATAAGGTTTTTGCATAGTTTCTCATTTTCATTTTGTTTAATTGTTCTTCTGTTCTGCTACCAGAGCGGCTACTGCCTTTTTAATGCTTCCGTATTTTTCCGTGTACTGTTGCACTTTTACCTTTTCGCTTTGCTCGGTGGTAAAGACATAATATTCAGCAGGAGAGGGTTCATAACGGTAGACCTGCATCAGGAATCCTCCCAATTCGATATACAGTTCCCGGTATCGGTATGCAGGATCATTGGCCTTGTTGATGGAAAGGACCAAGTCTCTTCCTTTATCGGTCATGCCCAGCAATGCCTGGATGGAACCAAATTTGTTCTGGAATTTTTTCATGTCCAGGATGATCTTGCAATCAGCATTGTTGATAATGGCCTCTTTTACAATCGGGCTGCTGATAATATCATCAATCTCCTGTGTCACCGTAATGGCTTCTCCAAAATGTTTACGGACGGTTTTATAGAGGTATTTCATAAACTCTGCCATACCGCCCTTTGCAATAGCCTTCCAGGCTTCTTCAATTACAATTACCTTACGGACACCTTTCAGCTTTCGCATTTTGGAAATAAAAAGCTCCATAGTAATCAGGGTCACAATCTGGAAGAGTATAGGGTGATCTTTAATATTATCCAGTTCTATAACCACGAAGGGCTGGTTCAGTACATCCAGGTTTTCCTTTGCATTGAGCAGGTAATCAAATTCCCCGCCCTTGTAGAAGGGCCTGAGCACATAAAGGAAGTTGTGCATATCAAAATCCCTGTCCTTTACATGGTCTGCCTCCAGTTCTTTTATAAATTCGGTTTGCAGGAATTCATAAAAGGAATCAAAGCAGGCAAATACATCCTGATGATGTTCCAGGTACATATAATAAGATTGAAGGGCATTGGAAATGGCTACGTATTCACTTCTGCGAAAGCTTTCGTCATTTTGTTTCCATAATGCCACCAGCAGCGTTTTAATGCTTTCCTTTTTCTCCGTATCCAGTATTTCGCCCGGAGGCAGGTAGAAAGGATTGAATTTGATCGGGTTTTCTTCACTATAAGTAAAGTAGTAGCCATCCACCAGCTCACAAAGACCGGAATAGCTATGGCCGACATCGACCACGACACAATGTGCACCCTGTTGGAGGTAGCTGTGCAGCAAATGATTCATGATCATGCTCTTGCCAGATCCAGAGCTTCCGATCACTACCTTATTACGATTTGTGGTGATTCCTTTTTTCATCGGTTCATCACTGATATCGACATGTAGGGGTACTCCTGTAAGCCGGTCTCCTAATCGGATCCCGAAGGAACTGTTGGAAGAGCGGTAGGCCGTCTCAAGATTCAAAAAGCAACTTGCCTGCTCTGCAAACGTTTCAAAGCAATCATGTTCTGGTAGCTCAGCGGCATTTCCGGGGATACCAGCCCACCAGAGCAGGGGAGCGCCGGTAGTTTCCAAGTGGGGCACAATATCCATTTTGGATAGGGCTGATGCTGTCTGGTTGCGGAGTTCCTTAAGCTCATTGCTGTCTTCCGTCCAGCAGAGCAGGTTGAAGTGTGCCTTGATCGGTGTCCTGGCCTCAGCTATAGCTTCATTCAGAAAATCCTGGGTGGCATCCCTGCCAATGGCATTTTCCCTGCTGTACATCGAAAGTGATTGAAGCCTTCTGCGTTTGGCCTCCAACCTTTTCAGGGTCTTACCTGTATCCTCAATAACCATGAACTGGCTATAGATATGGTTCACCGGGAGCAGCTGGCCGATGGGAGTAGCGAAACCTACAGCAAAGCGGGTCTTGTCCGTCGAATATTTATCATAATGCTTTTTAGGAGCGCAGGCAGCAGGCAGGTCCTCCACATCAGACATCGAATAGAGCTGGCAGTGCGCTTCCCCGATTTTCCAATCCGGTTTAAAGGAGATATCCTTTAGCTGAGGCTTTTCTGAATTGCTCAGCAGGAAAAGATACCGCTCCAGAAGACCTGGCTGTTGAGCAGTGCCGGTCAGTTCCTTTCCTTTTAAATGATGCATGGATATAAATCCGCTGTCGGCAAGAATGCTGCGGAACTGGCCCACCGTATTCATCAGTTGCTGAATGCCCTTTTTGTCGGTAGTGCCCGGAGGCATTATGCGCTTGCGTAGCAGGGAGGATAGGGCTGCGCTAGATGGTTTCCTGTCCTTTGCCTTAAGAGTGAGCATCAGAAAGCAGTCGTGGGAGAGGTATGGCCTTTCATTAAAGTGTAACTCACTTCCCCTCATCAGGAAATTGTCTTCCTCTGAAAAATCTGCTTTGTAGTTCTCTTTAGTAAACCAGTCCTGTTTGTGCAGGATGGTTCCAGTGGGCAGCACTTTAATCGCCTTTAGCCAGACCTGGTGCAGTGCATCATACTCTTCATTGCTCAGGGAAAATATTTCCGGCAGCACCATCCTGAAGGCAATGGTTACATCACCTTTTTTGGAAAGCAGGTAATCCCGCTCAATTTTCCAGATGGGCAAAATATCGCCGAGGTCTCTGGTTCCGGTTTCCGGTTCCTTACTTTGCAGCAGTACTGCTGCCAGCAGCAGTCCTGCCAATACTAATATTATGATCATCCTTTTTCACCTTTTCATTACACGATCCATTTTCAAACACTGCCCTTGAGTGGCAGATAATAGCGTTGGGTACCTGCCGGAAGGCAAGGGCCTTAGCCAGGCCATGCGCTCCGTACCTGTGGCTCAACCGGTAAACCACCATAAACAAACCCAGCCCATCCAACAACACAACCGGCAGACACAGGTAAACAGGTACCCCCGCTATATATGCGGAGACGAAAGCAAGCAGCAGTACCGCCAGTCCAATGGCAAGTATGTAGATATATTGTGCTTTCAGTCCCCTGAATTCAATTGGGCGGTTAATGCCCTTATTGATTTTATATTTAATATCTTCTTTCAAAGTCTTTTCCCTTTACGCCTGTTCATTCCTTTTGCTTCCCTGTTCTTTTGGATCAGTTTAGGTAGAGACGTTTGTTCCCAGGGAATGATCCTTGCCTTAAGCCCGGTTCTTACCGGGTACTTCCTGAACCATTCCATACTGTCCAGCAGGCCCCTTTGTCTTGCGACCGCGTAAGAATCAAGGATATTTTCAAAGGGTATTTCCAGCGCCACGATCCCTTTTGGGATTTCGGTCATATGCTTGTCTATGGAAACCCTGCGATGGGTTTCGGGTTGATACAGGAAGAGATACTTTGTACCTGAATCATCCACTTCAAGATCCGAAATGTTGATTCCCATTGTAGAAAAGTCATCTTTGGGCCTGAGCAGATCTATCCTGACATCAATATAAAATGGGTGTCCGCAGATATCCATTACGGGAAGCTTTCCCATTTCCCTTTGCCGGAACAGATCAGGGTTCATATATAGTTTGCTGTCCCTGTCAGGTATATCACCAATGGATATACTATATTTTGCAGCAATGCCTTCCGGATCCAGTGTGACCATTTGGGGCACCTGGAGCTGGATATACTCGGTGTCCTTATCCAAATACCTATAGCTTGTACATTCCCCTGTCTGCGGATCCAGGTATAAATGATAATGCGTACCCTTGTCCTCCAGGTCATCGAAAAAGGAAATGGTATGTCGCTCATCTCCGGGATGGCGCAAAAGGTTGTAATCCACATCGACAATAAATGGGATATTACCGATCTGGTATGTAGGTAATTGCCTTTCCATAAAACTATTTTTTTGAATTCTTTAATTTGGACGATAGCAGTACCGGCCTTATAATGGCATTGATCTCTTTGGGTATCCGGTCTTTATCCTCCGGGCAGAGCACTTCAATAGGTATATCGTAACGCATCGCTATTCCTTCGGGGTCCAGTTCCATCAATGCAGGCACAATTACCCAACAGAACATTTCAGGAGCCTCCATGATCGCTTTTTTGCTTACCGGAAGGTTTTTGTGCTGTGGGTCATAAAGGAAACGGTAGCCGTCTCCTTCCTGGTCAAATACGTGGAAGGGTATCCTGTTCAAGGCATCATCCTTCTGCCTCAGCTCTTCACGGGAGGCATCGACTTCGAAGAGCGTGCCCATGATATCTACAGTTGAAAGTTTCCTGCCCATTGTATACAGTTTTTAATGATGATTTATACACCGAAGAAACCCTTCAGCACGGTGGCTACGACAACCAGGAAGATACAAGCCCCGAACCAGGAGCTGGCTACTTTGGCCGTATCGGGTTCTCCGCTACTCCATTTATTATATACCTTTACCGCTCCGACTAATCCGACTATTGCACCGATGGCGTATACAAGGTTTACCCCTACAGCGAAATAAGATTTTACTTTTTCTGTGGCACTGGTGATTCCGGCTTCACCGCTCTGTGCATAAAGCACAGTAACCATAAGTACCATTGCAGCCAGTAATCCTGCTGTCTTAAACACTTTTGCACTTTTCACTTAATCCTCCCTCTTATCATGTTTATGAATGTTTATTTAATTAGCGGGGAAGGTTGCCCAAAGCTTCCTCCAACTCCCCTTCACTGAAACCAACCCCGCATAATTCCTTTGCCTGTTCGATAATGTGATGCTTAAGGGCTACCTTGAAAGCCGGTCTGTCCAGGTCCTCATAGCCAGCCAGGATAGTTCCGATCCGGTTAAGCAGTTCCTCTTTTCCGATGTCTGTTCCGGCCTGCTCAAGGGAGCGGTTGATTCGGGACACTATATGCTGCAGGTTGTCCGTCCCTGTCTTCACGTCTGCCAGGGAGGGAACTTCCGTTTCTTCCCCATAGACCCTGGGCCTGTTCAATTTGCTGATCAGTACACCTAACTCGCTTCGGTAATAAATCAATCCGATAAGCAGGTAATAAGCTAATGTGGCGGAGGCCATTGCCAGTAAATAGTTACTCCATGTAATTTGTTCTAACATTGTTCTTTGGTTTTATTGTTCGTCTTAATTCTGATAGCAAAATTGATGATGGCAGGATTGTATTTTTCATACTTTAGTAGTGTGCACTAAAAATTATTTTGTGCCGCGCTTAGCTAAAGCGGGGGAACTCATCAGACTCGTCCATACGCCTTAAAGTATGGTCGATCAGCCCGTTCAGAAAAGGGGTACGGTCTTTTTTTCGTATGCGCATGCCCTGGAAATAACCATAATAATTAGCGACCTTGGGCACATTGAAGCAATACTGGAAGTACTCCATAACCTCCTTTACATTCGTTTTGCCATTGTTGAATACCCCATAGCTTTCCAGTGCATATACGATCTCTATAAGCTGGGCTTTGGAGCCCGTCCAGTTTAGTTTTGGCTGGCCTTCTGTATGGCTATCTGGTGATTCAGCGGCAATACGCTGTATATTGAGCCATTCGACTACTTCCTCCATAGCCATAATCCGGGCAAGGATAGTACTCGCCACTGTTGAAAAATTCCGGTCCAATTCCGTGGCCTCATCAGGTAGAAGGGAAGGATTTTTCCTGTTCCTAAGGAAGAGCTGGCCGTCTTCCAGGCTATGACCTAGCTTATAATAGGTATATAGCCTATGGTTTCTTTGCAGGAACAGGTCTATTGATGCCAGTATGCGCAGGATATAACGCTTGGCTTCCTTGTGGTCTGCTATTGGTTTGTTCAGCTCAATATGTTTGAGTTCGGTCCAATAGAAAAGCTCCTTATGAAACCTGGGCTTGATGTCCTTGAAGAAAGTGATCTCCTCGGCTTCGTCCCGGAAAGTGTAGGTGCCGGTAAAATCCCTGAGCTTAGACAGGCTGGCCTCTGTAATCTTAAGGCTACGGTCCGCCCGCTGCAGGGTAGATGGTGAATCCATTGCTTCTTGCTGTAAAGACTCTTGCATTTCTGTGTACAGATGTTCTGTAAATCTTATCAAATCCATATCTCTGCTGCATTCAATTTGCTTAAAACAAAAGGAGATTATCCCAATAAAGATGCATGCCGCTGCCGCGCCACATGATCTGCTCCCACAATACGCCCATCGGGCAGCGGCGATGCATCTATTCTCTTATGAACCGGTCGATCTGCTGACCTTTATAATTGACTTTGAATCTGAGGTTGAAATGTTCGGGCAAGACCTCCACATGCATTGGTGCAGCGGCCCATTTAAGTGTTTTTTCCAGTTTATTTGTATTTGTTGCAGAAAGATTTACTGATTCATGAAAGGCTTGTGGGAACAGGCCGGGGATAATGATGATGCCCTTTATACAGCTATTGATAGTCACTTGGTCCATGTTCACTGTAGACATCCATCCTCCAAAACGTGTATCTTTCCAGGCTTTAATCCTTACCCCGGCAGAACTGTAGAAAAGAAAACCGACACGCCAGCGGTGGTACTCTATTCTTACCCTTCGGCCATTGTCACGAGGCAATTCGCTACCATTATCGGCATGATAGATTTGTCCGCCCTTCTGTCCCCACCAGGGAAACATGAATGCTGAAGGAAAATCACAGATGTCGGTGTTCGGGTCGGGACTAAGTATGCGCTCGGGATCCTCCCATCGCGGAAAGGGAAGCCAGGTCATGGTTACATCATTTATCTTTACCCCGCTCCAACTGGCATAGCCGGTTTTTCCGTTCCGCAGATCGGTTATGTAGCGGGAGGGAATTGAGTAGGTGATACGCTGCTTTTCTCCGGGGACGAACTGATAGATAGTATCGGCGATCTGGATCCTTCCCTGGCTATTGATCACGGTAGCAAGGGCGGCATCCGGGATATCGGCAATAGTACTGTCGCTACTGTTCTCCGTATTAGAACGCCATGATACGAATCCGGCCTGAACTTGTTCCCATGCTGCAAGGTCTTTATCAGAATAGCTATGCAGTTGATGCATTGTTTTGGTAAAATCCTCCATGGTGTTAAAAGCTTGCCAATGTGTCTCTTTCGAATCCATGGATGCCGTCTTTGAAGGCGTAGGATTGGGTTCTAATGTGTTCTCCTTGCAGGAGAATAGGCTGACCAGGCAGCAAAGGCCCAGTAGACCATTGATTAAAAGGTTTACTTTTTTCATTTTGTAATTGTTTTAGTGTGAGAATGTAGCGGGACAGATTATTCTAATCGCCTTCGGTTCATCTTTGTCCGTTTCCGCCCCGCAATGTCTTTTTGGTATTTTTGAGGACATATTGCATGGCATGCTTGTAGCCGTTTATTGTTTGCAGTGAAGCTCGTCAGCCTCCTGGAAAGGTTGTGTTAAACTGCCCTTAGCCTGCCATTTCCAATATCTCATGCCTGAGGAGGATCTTTTAATAGATCGTCTTTTTTGTAGTTTTTAATTTGCTCTATCGTCAGCTCATCTTTGCCTGATGTGCTCTTGTCGCACAGGTAGCTTATGATGTCCTTTCGGAAGAGCCATCTCAATATGATTGCATAGTAGATTATGGTCAGTATGCCTAGAATGGTTATTGTCTCCGCGGTGGAGAATGGATTGTACAGTTTCATCTTTATCAATATTTATCAGGTGGTACCTGTGTTTCTGATTACAAAGATGATGTGGTGGGGATGTCTCGATTAACACCGGATGGTAAGATGCCATAAGTCCGTTTTAACGTGAAATGGGGACGGAAAGGATGGCGTTTTGGCCTTATCTGGACAGAAATGTCCATTGGGGATGATGAAGGCAATGGGTATGGATGTTAGCTAACAAAAGCATTTTAATGCCAAAATCATATGAAAATTCTTCATTTTTTTAGCGAAAAACATTTTTAGACCATGCCTAAATAAGCAAAATGGTTAGATGGTTTCTATATAATAATTTATAATGCCTAAGCAAGATGCAGAAGAATGATAATTTAACTATTTATATTCAGTGATATATTAGAATCTTTATGTTACTAGTAACTAAATGAAAATTAGTTACAAACTTTAAATCGTTTAGTCATAGAGCTAGGGTAGGATACCCATTGAAATACTTTTCTACCGAAGAAGAATGATCCTAATAGAAAATTGAAACAGGATTAAGTTCTGCTTATTTTAATTGTCAATTATTTCTATTATATTTAATTAAGTTCATTATTATTAAATTTATATTCTACAGGTCTAATAAACCAAATTCTAAGAGAAGCACTTAAATAAACAAATAATGGAAGATATTAACCTTGCCAAAATTAAATATTATCCAGACAGATTTTATATCTGTTTGGATGGATTTGATATTAAAAACCTTACTACGTTTATAACGGATCTGGAAATTAGCCAGCAGCAATCTATATTCATTCATGAATATTACCACTATCTTACCAACATTGCCACACTGCCAGGAATCCGCCAGTTTAGCCTCAACTTTTGTGACAGGTTTCGTGCATCAACTATATTAACATCTCGTGAAGGACTTAATGCCTATCCTATAAATTCCAATACCCTTAAAAGTTGTAAGGACATGGTGGACTACTGGAATAATGTAGGAATTATACTTGATGAAGATGATATTGACTATAGGGTTGTTGAAGACACCAACGCCACCACGAATAAAAAATTCGAAATCGCATCCATAGAAAGAACAACTAGGCCAATTGATGTAGTTATAAATGAAGTAAATTATTCTGGGGCAAGAAACCTTATTACCGTGCATACTACGGGGCTTGTCAATGTTCAAAGCTTTAACCTAACATTTGGTGCAATTGATGAATTTTTGAGTTCCGCAATTGACGAATACCTTTATGAAAACGATCTGTCTGACTTAGATCCTAGAATGCTTAGTCGAAGGCCCTTTTATCCTTACTGCTTTTTTGAAGAACTGCTTTCATATTACAGCATAAAAAGACCATCGGCATTTGAAAAAATTCTTATTGCCTATTTTGCCCTGAATTCATCGAATCCTCCGGTAATCTTGATTGATATATTGGAGAAATTAAAAGACGGTTATGAGCAATTTCAGAAAGATGCGGAAACATATTTACTTGCTAACTTTTCTGAAGCTCCACAGTACAATGATGTACTTGAAGATATTAAAAAATTTGCTGACGAGACATACGAGCATGGGCGTATTCATATCTCCCAGGCATTAAAATATTATTACGACAAATTCTATTTAGCGCAGAAATTAAAGGAAAATGACTTCTTCTATTTTATCAGGCCCTTCTTTGCTAAAAGTGAGGATTCCATCCGATTTAAACAGAAGTTCCTTTTGGCGCTTTCTAGGATAATAAACCTTTTTACACCTCCTGTTATACTTAAAGACAAAGAATTTATAAACTTTGATAGATTGACCACATTCGGTGAATCTACAATGTTGATATTGGCTACCTACGAGATTTTTGAAAGCATCAAGTCAAACCGGATTGCATCGAGGCCAGCACATCAAAAAGAGAAGTATATTTTCCCAGATAGGGACCCAGATTGCGATAATTTTGAAAAATTTACGCCTCCACCAATCTACGGCATTGTATTTAGGCTTGCCCTTAACGAGTTGAGTTTATATGGCCAATATCTGCAGGAATTAGAAAAGCTCAAACAGGATAATAATTAAAGATGAGCATTTCGAAACGACACCATTACATTCCGCAGTTCCTTATCAAGAGATTTGCTGATGAGGATAATATGCTTTATCTGTATGATAAGGAGAAAGGAACTTTTGCGAAGCAAAAGAGAAGCCCGAAATCGGTGTTCTTTGATATGAACAGGAATACGCTTGATTTTGGAGGGACTCTGAATGACAACCTTGAGAAGTTGTATGCTGAGCTTGACGAGAAATTTTCCCGTGACCTGGTGGAAATTGTCAAGTATGAAAACATAACTGTGGAAGGGCTGATGTCCTTACTGGTAATGGTGTCTTCATTAAAATGGCGTTTACCAACCAATGACGAGTTGTTTGATGAAAAGGATCGCCATTATACTTATGATAAGTTGCCGATATCATTTAGGGCTAAAAATGATGATGGTACAGATAATAAAGAAGCGATTGAGTATCTGCACAATTCTGAAATTTTTAGTACTATAAAACGTCTGATTTTCCAGTTCCTGCCATTTTATGAGAAAGACGAAATAACATCTGATAAATTATTGAAACTGCACCGGAACAGTTACATTAATACCAATGACAGAATTATTTCTATACTCGGTGATTCTCCATTGATTGAAAGCAACAGTTCCGATATAGAGGATTTCGGAAATTTCATTCTACCTCTCGGGAATAAGGAAACTTTTATTTGCAGTGATTTAGGCGACCATAAAGTCAATAGTCTCGCTTTTTATCTCAATAAAGATCTGGCGATATTTCACCAAGCAAAAAAATATGTAGTCTGCCGCGATAAGGATCATCTTGTTACCATAATTAATACCTATCATACTCTAATGAATTCCGGACAGCTAAATCTAATACACAAACACATTTTTAAGTTTGTTTAAATTCGTTTATAGGACTATGTCTGATCCTCGGATTTTTTGTTACACTATTTTCCTTCTTGCTTTCTTAATCATTAAATTAGCTTTGTGACACCATAAAAAAACAATAATATGAATGGCCTTCAGGAAATGATTCTCATGGGGGAGATTGCTTTGCAATCTAAAATTGCACAAAGAGCTGCTCAACGTTTGAGGGAAACCCATGATAATTTTGATCATGTCGAGACATGGTGCTCAATTCAATCTATTCTGGGAGCGGCCGGGAATATCTCTAAAATTCTTTGGCCTACAAAAGTGAAATACCAACAACGTGGTGAGGAATTAAGGAAATTGCTCAAAGTCGAAAATGACAATCCACTTTTTAGCCGCAAGTTTCGCAATCATTTCGAACATTACGATGAACGTGTTGAGGAATGGTTTGAACATAATACTAATGGTTCATATGTAGATTTGGCTATGAACCCATCGTTAGGACATCCTATATTAAAAGATACAACCAGGCACAACCATAGAGGCTATAACTCATTTAACAATTCGCTGGTCTTCCGGGGCGAAATACTTGATCTGGATAAGGTGCTGAAGGCAATAGATGATATTTTTACTAAAGTCAAATGTTATTGAGTTGAGAACGATCTACAAACGGCAGTTTGAATTTTCCGGTTGTAATTTTCGAATATTTATTCATCACTGATGCACTTGATTTTGTAGTGTTGGGAAGTTTCATATTTCAAATGATAAAAATGCTACTGCTTTGTTCGCTTATATGATTTATCAATTGTTTGGTTTTGGAATACGCTTAAGTACCTCTTTTTCACTGCCATTACAAAAAGTCTTCCGGGCTGCGTCATGTCTTGTCTGCTGGTGATGGCATCTTTGCAGCAAATGAACGCACAGGATAAAGTATGGCAATCTGTAAATGCCCAGAAAACTAAGGTTCAGGAAAAAGCCAGGGCGCAGCAGCAAAAGACCAGAACCCACATAAAGCAACTAAAAGATTGGGGGACAGATAGCAATTACCGGCATGCCGTATATATTGGCGGACGCTTGCATACTACAGGATGGAGCGGACAGGTACACTATCATTTCAACAAAAATGCTAAGGATGAAAGTTTTATCCGCCTGCAAGTCTCGGAGATCCGCCATGAAAAAGAAGTACGACTGCAAAGACAGGAAACCGCTTACCGCGGACTGACTGGATACATACCATATATATTTGGCAAGCAATATAAAGTCTATATCACACAACTCGGTTATGGTCGCCAGTGGACAATCATACCGTCTATTCTGCAAGGTAATATAAGCCTGAAAGCCAGCCTGGAAGCAGGATTACCTGTGACCCTGCTTAAGCCTGTATACCTTAATCTGTTGCGACACGATGCACAACAACAAGCCTATGCCAGTTCAGAAACGTATACAGAAGACAATCAGGATCTGTTCCAGAGCCGTAACCGAATACTGGGCGCGGATAAGTGGAGTAAGGGTTTGAATGAATTACGCTGTATACCCGGTATATATATCGGCCCCTCAGTTGGCCATCCGGCTTTGTCCAACAGTTCCAGATAGGCGCACAGTTAGCCTGTTACACCAAAGCGATACCTGTATTGCTGCAACAGAAAAACACCTTCTGGCAAGCCTCATTCTTCGTAGGAATCAGTTTGGGTAAGCGCTGGTAAGTAAAATTTATGGCTGTAGTGCTCACTTACCTTGATTGCTTAGGGCTTCTTTAATTATTTCAACAACCTTTGATATATTATTGCCATCAGCAAAAAAATTATTCAGTGTATTTGTACTGTTGTGATTGCCATTAACACCCCCGTTATTATTGTTGTAACTCTGATGGTATGTAGTTGTAGAAGGAATTATTTCTGACAGAGGAACGTTAAATACCTGAGAAAGTAACTCCACTCTATTTAGAGTGATTTCTACATGCCCATTTTCCAATTGGCTATAAGATCCTCTTGAAATATGTAACGCCTGGGCCACTGCGTCAGCAGTCAAACCATTTTTATTGCGCAACTCTTTAATTTTCGAAGCAGTTAACTGATTGATATTCATCGTGTGTTTTGTTTAACCAACCAAAGGTAAGGTTAATCCAAAATATTTCATGCTAAAAATGTTAGTAATTTCTGAAAATGTATCTAATATTGCCTCACAAATTTGAGAAATCAGCTGGTCCATACTATGTACTATCTGAAAGATAACTGAGCGTTTCCGGTGTGGATTAGTATAGATTCCCTGTCATTTGTTTTACCGCTTATATAAATCAAATCCATAAAACTAAAATATAATCGTGCTTCATGCTGATAAAGAAGTTGTTTGCCGCAACTATTATGTTATTAGGCCTTTCCGTAGCTGTGCTGGCATATTGCATCCATTTAAAGTTATGCCATAACGGGCAAAAGGAACAGGAAACAAAGGGTGTTTTTCCCACGATGCAGTTATGGGATATTTCTAATTTTGCCGATCCTGCGAAAATGAAATTGCAGGCAAAAGAAATTGACAATGACAGTACAAGAGATTATAAAAATAATTCTTTAACAAGCAAGGATTGAAATCTTATAGTTTTCATAATATTCTGCTAATTTTAGCACAAAAAATAGGTATTCCTGGTCCTTCCTACTCCCTTCTTAGACGCATAATCGTTATTAGTTAATTTTCCTAAATCCCCTTCGTTGCGCATCTGCCGTATACTGCTTTGTTGCCTTTCGATCTGTCGCCTGAGTATAGCTTATGGCCAGGAGCGCCATGAATTATCGGGTGATAGTACAGAGGTCATACATGCAGCAGAGGTGTATATCCAGAAGCAATACCACCAGCACCTGCAATACCAGCAGAAAGCATCCCGTGCGCAACAACGTATGCTGCGTAAACTGCAACGGCAGGAATCTCGTTTGGCCGCAAAACTGCGTCGCAGCGACAGTACCTTATTTGCACAGTATCAGAAATTAAATGCCGCCAATTTTGATAGCCTGCGCAAAACCGCAGGGGATACCACTTTGCTGAACAAGCTGGCGGTACAGCAACCGGTCAAAGCACTGGACAGCCTGAAGAAAATACAATCTTTTATACAGCAAAAAATACCCGGTGGCACAGATTTATCCGTACCCGGTATGGACCAGCTCAATACTCAGCTGAATGCACAGGACTACCTGAAAAGCCAGCTCAAAAAACGCAGCGATGCCCTGAACCGCTTACTGAGCCAGTCTGCTTTTGCATCACAATTGGGCAGACTCAATAAAGCATACGGCTATGGTACGCAGCAGGCCGGGTACTGGAAGAAAATTGTACAGGACCCCGATGCGGCAGAAGAGAAAGCGCTTGATCTCTTGCAAGGTATAGAAGGCTTTAATGAAATGCTGTCCCGGTCTTCACTACCAAGCATGTCTTCCGCAAACATGGGTGAGCAGGATTTGAAGCAAATGGGCTACCAGACCAAATCTTCGGTGAATGCGGCCCTGGAACAGCAATTCGGCAACCAGTTACAACAGGTACAGCAACAGGCTGCACAGCAGGTGCAGGACTATAGTAAACAGCTGGGACTGGAAAAACAAGCAGCCAAAGTAAAGCAGGCTGCACAGGCTGTTAATGAGGCAAAGAACACGATAAAAGACACTAAAGATAAAGTTAAACAAGCCAAACAGGGACTGCGCAATCCTATGGATGATCTGAAGAATCCGATGCGGGGTATACCATTCTGGCAGCGCTGGGAATACCAGTACAACCTGCAGACACAAAGGGCATCGCCTAACGGACAAAAGCCTGTTATGTTACAAGCCGGCTTGAATGCCGCCTATCGTCATAGCCCGCGCATCAGCATCGGTATAGGACTGGATGCCAGCCTGGGACTGGGCCGCGACTGGCAGCACCTGAGATTAAGTTATGAAGGCCTGACCGGAAGAGTGTTCCTCGACGGACAACTGATCTGGGGCATCAGCCTGCAAGGTGGTTATGAGAAAAGCCTCAAACCCCTGAACAGACCTTATGTGCAGCTACAGGATCGTTATGGCAATGCATCCAATGTACGCACGGCTATGGGACTATTGCAGGATGCGGCTTATATAGGCTTGATGAAGACCTATCGCATCAACCGCAATCAGCAGGGAACATTCCTGATCGGCTATAACTTCCTCAACGACAAAACAGGCATCAACAGCCCCTGGATCATCCGGCTGGGCTATAAATTATAAATATCCAACACAATATTTCACCTCATTACAATTGTAGTATGAAGCACACAAAACCATTATTACTTGCAGGCCTCTTTGTGATGTCTGCCGGGATGAGCACCGCCCAGGATGTGGGTAAGCTCTACAGTCCCAATCTATTTGACGGAACCGTCAATGTCAACATCCCCATTTATGAACAATATGGCATGGGTATCTCCCTCTCCTACAACACCAAAGGTGTTCCTGTACGCGAGCTGGCCGGTCCGGCCGGTCTGCACTGGAACCTGAATGTGGGTGGCGGTATAAATCGGGTAATCAAGGGTTTACCAGATGATATCCGTATTCCGGTAGACACCATAGCGCAGTATGACTTTAACCCTGCGGGTGTACCAGCTCTGGCCGCATTTTATCTGTATAAAGGCCGGTTGAATGTAGCTATCGAAAGCCCGACAGAGCGGGCTCAGACTAAAATATTCCGCGATACGGAAAGTGATGAATACTATGTATCGGCAGGTAATATGCGTTTTACCTTTTATGTTGGAGAAAATGGCGGCATTTTCACTAACAGCTTCTCCGATTATGAGATCAGTTTCTACCGCGACGGAATGTACCGTCCGGCAGGAGACCAAAGCAGTACTGCAACCTATAATTTCTATTCAGGGGTACCTATTGCGATCAGGGATAAGAAAAATAATGTAATTTATTATTTCGGACCGAGCATTAAAAAGGAAACAGTTATGCCAGCTCACTTTAGAAGCGAAGCCTCTTTTCAGGCTAATCCGTATAATACTGATTTCTACAGCGGAGAAAAGGCACCGATGGTAACCGGCTGGAACCTGGATTCTGTGCGCTATGATGCCAGCAGAACCGTACGCTATACCTATACCCGTTTTCAGATCCCGAGTTATATCGCACAGGATTCTTCCTGGGTAAAAAGAATAAGCACCGCTCAACCGAATCAGTCTCCTGAGATTGCAGCATATTTCAATAAAACGGATTTTGATCTGGTTAGCGCGATTGCTTATCCGAATGGTACCAGGGTTGAATTGATATACGAAAATTCCCGGCTGGAACTTACTCCGCATGCCCCTTACACCAGTAATCCGCCCAATACCTATCCAAAGTTAAGCGAGGTAGTTGTAAAAGACAGGCACAACAGTATGCGTTATATATTTGACCATGCCTATTTCCATAATCCTAGTCCCTCATCTTCTCTGACAGAAGTGACTACGGGCTTTGGTGATGAACGGGATCGCTATAGCCTTAAACTAAAGGGCATTCGCCAGGTATCGGCAGATAGCAGCCTGTCCCAGACCTTATATACCTTTGGGTATAATGACCTGATCCAGCGTCGTTTTGGTGGTGGACTGGACTTCTATGGTTATTACAATGGTCAGAATATAGGTATATCAACACACTCTTTGTACCCGGATGCAAACAAAACCGACAATGCCACTTATGCACAATTCGGTTTGCTCAAAAAGATTATGAGTGGTACTGGTGGTGTCGCCACCTTTACTTATGGTGCGCACTCGCTGGAGGACGTAAATTCAGCATTGATGAGCACGGATGCCGATCTGGCCGGAACCAATGCCAATGATGGCGTAAGGATTGATAAGATCGAAGTTGCTGATCTGAATGATACTACAGCGCGTTTGATCACTAACATCATTTATGATGGTGGTCAGCGCTTCCTTCCCAAAGGCTTTACCCGGGATCAGGAAGTGTACAGAGATGGTGCCTGGAGTAAAGGAGATCCGGCTACACCCACTAACCTGTATACCATCCGTAACTGGTATGAAACATTTGTCAGCCCTACGAACCTGTATCTTGGCTCCAATCATGGATATAGCAGCGTAACAGTAGAGCAGAGAAACCAGTATGGACAATTGCTTTCAGAGATAGCCTATGAATTTTCCAATTTTAAAGATGGCACTGCTGCTCCTAAGGTCCTGGTAACAGGAGGCGGTACAGTTGCCATTGAAAAGCCATATACTCAAAAACAAAGAATGCGTGACTGGGAGATTGGCTTACCAATGGTCGTTCGCAATTATGATAATAAAGGACTGCTACTTACCGAATCCTTCACAGAATACCAATCTGTACTGGATACTACTGGAGCAGTAGCTGCCGGTTTAAATGAAGCGAAACGTATTGTGGAGCCCAAACCAAGCGGATGGCTGTTTGCCAATACTATTGAGGATACCCGAAACTGGATCGCCGATTTTAATGTAATCCTGGATCCGTACAAACCCTATCGCGGTCAGAGTCTGCCCAAAAAAGTAGTGACCCGTAAGTATGCTTCTGATAACCGTTATATGGTAGATTCCATACTGTATATATACGACGGCCGCTATAACCTGAAATCAAACCTGGTGAATAACAGCCGCGGAGAGGTATTGCGCCTGGTAAATATTTACAACTATGATCTGCCTGCTACGCTGGTTAATAATGACCTTGACCAATTGAAAAGCAAGGGCATGGAAATACTGGTGGGTTCTGAACAATGGAAAATGGGTACCGGTACTGCAGAACAGCAATGGCTGAATGCAAAATTAATGTCCGCTTCCATGTATACCATGGGCCTGAACGGAGATGTACCGGTAACGAAAGGTGTCTTTAACCTGGAAACGGTAGACCCCGTAGGCTATACCACCTATACCGGCCAAAGCAGCGTGCCTTCGGCGGAACCGTATTCGAATGTGGGCATAAGCTACACCGGAGGTGCGCTTCCGGCATACATCGTACCGGTGACAAAAGTACAATCATTCGATAACCGTGGCAATGTAACAGAGACGTATATTGAGAGCAGCAAACAATATAAGACTATCTTCTTTGATCAGACCAATGATCAGAAAATCATAGAGATCGGGAATGCCCGTAAGACCGATGTGGCTTATGCCGATTTTGACCAGAATGTGCAGGGCAATATTACGTTCACGCAGGCTAATATTATTTTTCCGGGTACCGGCATCAGCAATCCTAATGAGCCGACCTTAAGCGTAAGCGGTGTAAAAGCCATGTCCGGCAAGGGATTGTATGTATTAACAGCTACCAGTCAGAAAGACCTGTATACTACCAGCCTGAGTACCGGTAAGCAGTACCGGGCTACGTTCTGGGCTACCGATAATGTTATCCCTTCTTTCGGCATTGAAAATGGAACACAGTTTACCCTGAAGCATATTGCTACGGTGGGCCGCTTTAAGCAGTATGAGGCCTTCTTCAGCCCATCGGCTGCCGGACAGAAGATCGGTTTCCATACTACTGCAAATGTAGGTATTGAGGACATCCGCATACACCCGATAGAGGCGGCCATGCAGAGCTGGTATTATGAACCCTTATTCGGTGCCGGATCGGCTACCGATGCACTGGGCCGTATTACCTATATGGAATATGATAAGCTGGGCCGACTGTTGCTGACCCGCAACCAGGAAGGGCAGATTATCACCAAAAACCTGTACGACGTTATTCATTAAAATCCATTAAGCACACCGGGCGCAGACCCGTAAATATATTATTATGCAGAAAAGAAATAACCCGATATACCGGTACCTGTTGCCGGTACTGGCCCTGCTGAGCAGCGGGCTGGTGCACGGGCAGACCAATATGCCCAATACGGCCCAGCAGGCGGTTGCGGGTAACGTAACCAATACCATACCTATCCCAGCATCCACCACACCCTGGGCTGTGCAGACCGTGATGGTACTGGCCCCTAAGTACCGCGATACTACATCAGCACAGTTTACCTACAGCACTACTGCTGATAAGGCGGCTATGACCGCCACAGCCCTGAGCGGGCAAGGCAACCCGGTACAGGTAGGGGTACGCAGGAGCAATAGCAGCTTTGTCATAAAGACTACCGATATCCGTAACCTGCCCGATGGCTATAGTTTTCAGCCGTATGCCTCATCAGCGGGTTATGACATCAACCCAATCTACAGATCTACTCAATACCATAGTAGTACCCTGTATCCTTCAGAAGGTGGGACAGAGGTGAGTAGTGCGGGCTTATCTGCTTCTATGGTACGCAATACCTCCCTGAGTACAGAGCGCAGCAGCACCGCTTATGCACCGGGCCGCAGCCGCATAGGGCAGGGCAGGGGTACCAAAACCACCCTTATCTTTAATGATGCCAATACCGGTTCCGGACTGCCCCAGGCGGGCATCCGCATCTGGGATATTGGTAGCGGGGTGCCTGTGGCCAATGGCTATTATGCCACCAATGCATTAAAGGGTAATCTCATTACCACCGCACAAGGTGGAGAGAAGATAGTGCTGGAAGACCGTGAGGGCAAGCCTGTATATGAGGCCAGCCTGATCGGCAATAACCCTAAAATATATGCCCGTACCTACTATGTGTATGATGAAATGGGGCGCCTGCGCTATGTATTACCGCCCAAGGCCGTAGAGGCCCTGGAAGCCGCATCGGGCGTGGTGAGTACTGCTATTGTAAATGAACTATGCTTCAGCTATTTCTACGATGGCAAGGGCCGCCAGTATGCAGTACACAAACCGGGCGAGAATGGCTATACTGAACTGGTGTATAATAAAGAAGGGCAGGTGATCATGCGCCGTAACCCGGTCGAAAAGGCTAAAATTTTATGGGAAGTGATCTTCTATGACCGCCCGGGACGTGTGATCGCTACAGCCATTCTGAACAATAGCGAGAGCCGGGACAGCTGGCAGACTGCTGCGAATAGCGAAAGTAACGGTAGCACCACGGGTACGATCAATTATTACTTGTGGGGAACAGGAAGGTATACTTATCCAGGTACGGTGACCGGGCTGGATATACAAAGCCTGAACTACTATGACAATTATGATGCTACGCATGCATTGTCGGCCGAGAACTTCAGTACTCCTATTATCGAACCCTACCTGAGCAGTGCAGCTAATGCAGAATTATTCTATACGGGTGGCAGTACCTACGGGCTGCAGACCTATAGTAGTATAAAAGTTATAAAAGCGCATGCCTCTGTAACCAATCTCCAGGACTGGACCTACAGCAAGACCTTTTACGATAAAGAGCGCAGACCGATCTATACCGTATCGCAACATGCAAAAGGCGGTAAGGATACTAGCGCTATACAATATAGCTATACCGGGCAGGTATTGGTTACGGCACATGGACACCAGTACGGAAATGGTAGCGGCCCTGCTTTCCGCGAATGGTACCGCAATACCTACGATGCCCAGACGGGAGCGCTGAACCTCAGTGAGCATAAGGTGAATAATATTGCCTGGCAGGTCATGAGCAGCAATACCTACGATGCTATGGGTCGTGTGGTCAGTACCACTTATGGTTCCAATGCAGAGACCCAGAACTTTAGCTACAATATCCGTGGTGAGTTGCAGGGGATTAATGAAAACTTTGCCCTTATGGGTAGTAATGGCGGGCAATCAATCACCTTTGGCGAGGCCCTGCGCTATGACTATGGCTATGACAGCCTGCGCTATGACGGGCTGGCAGCTGGTATGATCTGGAGAGGATCAGCCGCCGGTAATATGGGTGCCCATAGCTATGGTTATATATACGATGCCGCAGGCCGTATGCTGAGCGGGGCCTACAGCCGCAGTAATGCCGGTTATGTAATGCCTACCAGCTGGAGCAACAGCAGCCAGGATTACAGTGAGACGGTTACTTATGACCAGGGTGGCAATATCCTGAGCCTGAAGCGCATGGCTGTTGTTTCCGCTAACCAGATGGTATACCCGACTACGGTTGATAACCTGACCTATACGTACAATGCCAACAGCAATAAATTAAGAAAGGTAACGGATGCAATTACGACTATTTTTAACCGCGGCGATTTTGTGAATAACCCAAGTTATGGTAGCGGGTATAATTACGATGAAGGGGGTAATGTTGCACGCGATAGCACCAAGGGTATTATCAGTTCCAATATTACGTATACCTATTTCAATAAACCATCCTTTATTACCTTCAACCCTTCGGGACGCCTGTATTACAGTTACGATGCAGCGGGTAATAAGCTGCAGGAATATATCAATTATAACAATGGCCCCCGTATGAACTATGTCGGCACTGCCTTGTATAAGAATGATACCCTGCAATCAATCAGTACACCAGTGGGCCGTACCGACATGACTAAATCTGTACCACAGGAGCAGTATTTTGTAAAAGATCACCTGGGCAATGTACGCAGTATAGTAGCAGATGCTATAGGTTCGGGAGGAATCGGCAACCTTGCAGCGCAGCAGCAGACCTATAATGCCACTTATGAGACCGGCAATCTGAACCAGGAAGAGCAAACCTTTGACCAGGTAGCGGTATTGAGTGAAGATAAGCCGGAGAGTACCAGCAGCAGCGACAGCAAAGCAGCCTTGCTGACTACGGGCAATACCAGCACACCTAATGTAGGTACTACTTTGCTCTTAAAAGTAATGGCCGGTGATAAGCTGAGCCTGAATGCCGATAACTATTATGAAAGTTCCGAAACCAGCAGCAGCAATGTGAGCGGAAGCAGCTTTGAGCAGGTGGTGAACAGCCTGGCACAGGCCGCAGGACAGCTGAGCGGAACAGAAGGAACTATAGCCAGCGACTGGGCTGCACAAATGCTGAACAGCAGCAGCCTGCAGCAGGCCTACGATGCCTTACAGGCATCGGCTACAAACCCCAATAAGCCAAAAGCATATCTCAGTTATTTGTTTTTTGATGAGCAGATGCAACTGGTACCGGAGTACAGCCGTATCTGGCAGGCCGATGGTGAGGGCAACTGGAGCCGCATTGGTACAGAGAGTACTGAAACGATGGACGTACCACAGAATGGTTATGTAGCCACTTATATCAGTACCCAGAGTGCCGAGCCAACTTATTTTGACAATCTTGCCGTAACTTTGCAGCCGGGTGTGTTGCTGGAGGAAAAGCACTATTATCCTTATGGTTTACCAATTGTAGGTATGGGTAGTACTTCCTCTGGAATGCTGCCGAACAAAAACCGTTACCAGGGCAATGAATACCGTGAAGATATAGGCCTGAACTGGATGGACTTCCATAACCGCCAGTATGATCCGCAGTTGGGTCGTTTTATGGGTATAGATCCTATGGCAGATGCCGCAGGGCAGCAGGGATTAAGCCCTTACCATGCTATGGCTTGTAACCCATCGACAATGACCGATCCTTTGGGATTATATGCTAAAGGTGAAGCACATAATGGTAATTTTATTGATTATGCAGGAGAGATGTTAAGCAGGTTTCCTACGTTAATGAATTTCATGGCCCGATTTGTGAACTTCGGAGATAGAACAGCTGATAAGAGTATGGCGGAACAACAAATAGAAGTTCAAGAGTTTCGCAGAAAGCAAAATGAAGAGGCTACGACAGGAGGAGGAGAAATCGGGGTAAAGAATAAGAATGAGGAGGGGGCTAAAGAAGTTGTTACAGTCGAAATTGTAGGTAGGAAGACCGGGGCTCAGCTTCAAGATGGCGATTATGATTGTGTTTATGAATGTTTTTCAATGGTTATGCAACAATTTGGATATACCGTATATGCAAAAAAGATAAAGAAAATTGCGGATATCTTTCAAATTAGCACGCCAGAAGGTGTTGCGCCAGATGATGTAGTCAAATTTGGCAAAATGTTGGGACTTGATATCAGTCCACTTAATGAAAAATACAACAGAAAAACAGATGACAACGAGCAGCTTGCATGGAATGCATTGAAATCTGGAAGTACAGTTATGTTTTTTGCACAAATTTCAATAACAAATGCTCATGCAATGGTAATTTCAACAATGGAAAGAAGAGTTACAGAGTCTGGAACTGCAGTTTATACATTTGTAAATGATCCTGATCCAGAAAAGGGTAGAAGAACCTTTGCCCCATCACTTTTACGAGAATCAAGATTAAGAATGTTTGAAATAAAGGGCTACAATCCAATACCTTTGTTTTTTATGAATTTGAAATTACGATAACAAAAAATATTATTTTATGACTAAAATATCATGTACCCTATTTATATATTTTTTAACCTTCATAACTGTAAATGCTCAAATGTCATCCATAGTAAATGAAAAGGAGAAGAAAAGATATATTATAAGTGGGATAAAAGCTGGATACTTCTATTTGAACTCTCTAACTGAAAAAGGTGATTCTTTCTATTATAAGAATAATAAATCTGCTCACAATCAGTTAAAGGCAGATAGTGTTAATGTTCTAAAAATTTATGATTTATGCTTGTTCCGAAGAATTGAGCATTATAGTTTTGCCGATAGCTTTAACCTGTATTTTTATTGGAATCTAGATGAACCTAAAATAATATATTTTAAAAAGTCTAATGGTTTAAATGAGGCATTTGCATCAACACATCCAATAAAACCCCGAAGTCATAAGGTTGAACCAATATCATCCGTTATTTGGTCTCCTGAAATTCAATTTTATTTAAATTGGGAGGAAAATAAAAATTGTTTCCTTACTCAAGAATTTTCTGAGTGGTTAATTGTAAGAGATAATTGTATTTATATAATAAAAGATGGCAAACTTAATAAATTTAGTGAATATATAAAAGCCCATCCAAGTCAGTTCCCTATTGATAAATTGACTCGTGCATTTCTCGGTTTTAGAAAGGAATTATATCCAGCACCGTAATAAAACAGATTATTTATATAAATCATTGTTTTTTGATCAATATTTCCCTTACCAAAAGCAGGCTTCGGCTTGCTTTTGGTACTTTTGAGCAATGAATATCGTGGAAGATATAGGCTTAAACTGGATGGACTTTCATAACCGCCAGTAGCCTGTCCTGAGCTTGTCGAAGGAATCCGCAGTTGGGTAGGTTTATGGGTGTAGATCCTATGGCAGATGCCGCGGGGCAGCAGGGTTTAAGCCCTTATCATACCATGGCTTGTAATCCATCTACCTTAACATATCCTCTGGGATTGTATGTAAAGGGTGAAGCTCATAATGGAGGTGGTGTTCCTCAATATGGTAATGAAATGGCTATGAGGTTCCCTACCATGCCGAATTTCATGGCGCGTTATTTGGACTTTGGCGAAAGAACTGCTATGCAGGACATGGCTGAGCAACGTATTATGGCTGAATACTGGATTAAGGATTATTTCCTAATGAAAAGTTTAGGAACTGCTGTTGAAGGGCTTGTTATAGGGAATTACTCAATTTCTATTTACACTGGCATTCGTGCTCAAGTGGCCTTTATGGGACTACAAAAAGAAGAATTTGATTACAATATGAGCCAAACATACAAAGGATTGGCATATATGAATTCTCGAGGAGCTAAAGCTTGGTACACTGATCCTAGCGAAACAATTAACCTATTCAAATCTAAAAATGATGTTTACAATAGGTACAGCAATAGTATTCCGATTAGAAGTGGGGACAATATCTTTTTTGTAACAGGACATGGTAACTTACCAGGATTTGTTCAGGATGGTAGTGGTGAAGGATTCGAGGATTTTTTTGCAGATGATCCAAGAGACGTAAAGGCCTTTGATTTTTTACTAGCAAGTAAAAACCGTGCTTATAAGAAAGCAATTGAAAAAAACGATCCTTTTATATTGTGTTTGTTAGTATGCCAATCAGAATTAATGGCTCAAGGATTATCTTTACTTCATAATAATGGAATTTATATGGGTGCAAGAGGATTTGTGATGTATGGAACAGATAATAATGGAAATCCATCTATTAATGGAGTCAGTAGTGAGCAATATAAGAATTTGAATGATGGAGTATTAATCCTATATCGTAATGGAAAACAATTAGGGCAAATAAAATTACCATGGAATCTTAAATAAAAAAAAATGAATAAGAAATATTTATTTGGAGTAATTATACTCAATGTTTTCCTTTCTTGCAAGAACAATAATGGCCCCAAAGCTACAATTGGATATAGTGACAGCAACTCTGTTTCTTCCGTTGGAGATGGCTCGATCTTTTTCTTTCAAAATTATGCATTAAAAGACTCGTTGGCACAGAGAATTATTAACTTTGGTGATACAATTGCCTATAAGAAACTACATGAAATGTATACAGCTGCCGGTCTTCCCAGGGAGTTTTACTACTACTCATTAATGATGGCCGATATTTATAATTATAATAGAGCTTGCTTTGATGCATCAGCTGTTATGTACTCTAAGAATAAAAATGGTATTCATGAAAAAATAGCTACTTATTATCTACTAAAGTCTTACGAAGGTAATTATGAAAGGGCAAAACAGAAGGTTCAATATACATTTGGCAGTAATCCTATACCTTCATCAAAAGAATATTTAAGCAACTTGTCTTTATCTGATAAATAGTTGATGATAATATTGCTAATTTGATATTTTGAAAATAGTCATCAAATCCAAATAGTACATTGATCTTCAATCAACATTCTCAATACAAAAAGCAGGCTTCGGCTTGCTTTTTGTATTGAGAATGTTGATTGAAGATCAATGTACTATTTGGATTTGATGACTATTTTCAAAATATCAAATTAGCAATATTATCATCAACTTGTCTTTATCTGATAAATAG
>Ga0256908_1000127_pt1 | contig 44146 bp, 45 predicted proteins | sample MC6MC0761MT_FD_186331 | JGI IMG/M metagenome (GOLD analysis project Ga0256908, IMG submission 186331) | Metatranscriptome of enriched soil aggregate microbial communities from Iowa State University, Ames, United States - MC6-MC0761-MT... | ecosystem: Environmental > Terrestrial > Soil >... | reverse complement strand
TCGAACAAGCTTTGCTGAATAATAAAGGTAAAGAGGTGGTCAGCCTAGATGCGGATTCACGCTTATTATTTGACTCTTATCGTCAATTTAAAACTGAATTGTCAGCGGACGCGCAGACAGAAATGGTTCGTTATACCCAACAGCAAATTAAACTTTATCGTTTAAATCGTTGGATAAATGCATATCGAACTGATCTTGAAAGTGGCAATGTTGAAGCAATTGAGGCATTTAATCAGTTTGTGGCAAAGTTGGAACTAAGTACTGATTTCAATTTAAACCATGTTTCCAGTATTAAAAATGGGACAAATTGTTTAAAAGTTGAAACACTGGCTAATGGCAAATTGAATGCCTATATCAGTGGTAAGAGTGGCTGTACGGGTGATGACACTGAACAGTGGATCTACGATGCAATGGGTAAAATCCACAGCAAAAAATATATGGATCAGTGTTTAGCCAATCAGGGTGGGGTGATTAATCTAAGCTCATGTAACCATGATGCAGCAAGCCAAGTGTGGGCGATGAATGCCACACTGCAACGTATCGAGCAAGGTTCAAAATGTTTTGATTTGGAATATGGTTATTTAAGCAATAACCGAGCACGTTTGATTAGTTATAATTGCGGTACTGGTGGGAATCAAAAATGGACAAATCTTACTGCCAATAACAGTTTGATTTTGGCTGCAACCCGTGCTGAAAATTTAGCTTTGATCAAGCAGCTTCTAATCAAGTAACCATTGATCAAATAAGCAAATCAAACATTAAGTTATCACAATAAAATAAGCGCCATAAGGCGCTTATTTTTGTTCATGTTGATGATTTTACTTAAATACATCAATGATTGAACTGTTGTTAGGCTGGTTTAAGAAAACTGATCCGCATTCATCAAAGAGTGTTGTAAATCTTCAGTGGCTTTACGCCCTTGTAGTTGTAACGCAACAGCATGTATTAAACCAGTCCAAGTTTCATTGGGTTCCCAAATTTGATGCATCAACTCTTGTGCGGCTGGCATATCGATATCCATATAATATTGGCGATATAAATACATCAAACAACTCACCTGCATATTCTTCGCACAATGTACCCAAACGATTTTTTCCTGTACCAAATGCGCGATCAAATCTAACACAAATAAGCATTGATCATCTGCTGGTGTATCCCAATGGATTGGAATTTGAATGTAGTTGAGTCCAAACTCAGCACAGATTTTATCTTCATGTTCAAGGTGTAAGCTGGCATCTGTAAATGCCAGATTGATGATTGTATCTACGCCGTATTCTTTAATCTGTTTCAGTTGTTCAGCACTCGGCTGACCTGAAGTCAGTAAATGTTCGTGGACAAACTGGAAGTTTGCGATTTGACAGAGTTCTTGTTCAAGTTCGTTCATAGCATTCTTACAGAAAATGTTTAATAACATCATAAACAAAAACGCCATCTATGTAGATGGCGTTTTTATATTAATTAACGATTTGGTAAAATTTCTTTTAAAGCTGCATCCATTTCCAGAAGTGCTTTTTCAGTGGTTTCCCAATCGATACAGCCATCAGTCACAGATTTACCATATTCTAAATCAGCCAGATTTTCAGGAATATCTTGGCGCCCACCTTTGATATGGCTTTCAACCATAATGCCGACAATAGATTTGTTGCCATCTAAAATCTGTTCGGTGATATTTTTCAACACAAGCGGTTGTAAATACGGATCTTTATTTGAGTTGGCATGACTGGTATCAATCATGATTTTATTGCTGACTTTGGCTTTTGCTAATGCATTTTCCGCTTCAGCAACAGAACCCGCATCATAGTTCGGCTTACCATTACCGCCACGTAATACAACGTGTGCATAAGGGTTACCACTAGTACGAATCACTGAAACTTGGCCTTCGTTATTTAAACCCAAGAAACTATGACCATGTTTAACAGACTGCATAGCATTGGTTGCAACGGTTAAACCACCATCTGTACCATTTTTAAAGCCTACAGGTGACGAAAGACCAGAAGACATTTCGCGATGCGTTTGGCTTTCCGTTGTACGTGCACCAATTGCAGACCATGAAATAAGATCTTGGTAATATTGTGGTGAGTTTGGATCAAGCGCTTCAGTTGCACAAGGTAAGCCTTTATCGTTTAACTCAAGCAATAGTTTGCGCCCTAAACGTAAACCTTTTTCAATATTAAAAGAATCATTCATATCTGGATCATTGATCAAACCTTTCCAGCCAACGGTGGTACGAGGTTTTTCAAAATAAACACGCATGATGATATATAAAGTATCTTTTACTTTTTCACTTAATACTTTTAAACGATTTGCATAATCATGTGCTGCAACAGGGTCATGAATAGAACAAGGGCCAATCACAACAAATAGACGTTTATCTTTACCATCTAAAATATTACGAACAGTTTCCCGACCATGAAGTACAGTTTGGTAGGCATTTTCATTTAATGGTAATTCAGCTTTAAGTTCCGCTGGGGTTACCAGCGTTTGAATGCTTTGGACATTCACGTCATCAATATCTGATTGAGTAATTGGATTTGAATTTAATGTATTCATTGCCGTCACTGGGTATTAGAAACATACAGAAAGTATTTTTAGTGGTCAGAATATAACACGAATTGGCCGAAGTTTTGTCATAAATAAATCATTAAAACTTTGCGGTCAATTCATAACTATTAGTTATTAATAAAAGCTTAATTTTAAACCTGTGGTTGTTGGACGGATGGCGTCACCATTGCAACCTGTGGTTTTTCTACAGGTTTGGATTTAACTGGGTTTAAGATAAAGTTAATACCCAAGGCAAATAGGGTGATCCCCAAAACCTTGCGAATCATTTTTTCTGGCATTTTAGAACTGATTAAGGTTCCCACCACAATTGCAGGAATTGAGCCCACCAACAACCATCCAAGCAGATGAAAATCTACATTGCCAGATGTCATATGTGCAAATCCAGCAACAGAGGTTAATAAAACAGCATGTACAACATCAGAACCAATGATACGAATCATGGGTAAATTTGGAAACATGAGGATCAGTGCCATGATACCAAATGCGCCAGCACCTACAGAAGAAAGGGTCACAAACACACCCAGTACAATCCCCATAATCACCACATAAGTGCGTTTGCCTTCAATGTTGAAATTATTGGCTTCATGAAAATCTTGCTTTTCTGCACGAAATTTGGCAAAGAATTTTTCAATTCTAGAACGGAACACGATAGACAAGCCTGTTATGGTCAGCATAAAGCCTAACACCATGGTTAAAATGGCTTTGTAGTGCGTTGAACTGCTGAGATAATTGTCTAAAACCCAATGGGTGATAAATGAAGCAGGGACACTGCCTAAAGCTAACCAGAGAACAATCGGCCAAACGATATTCAGTTTTTTAGCGTGAACCATTGAGCCACAAAATTTAGAAATAGCTGCATAAAGTAGGTCTGTTCCGATTGCGATGTGTGGTTCTATTCGAAATAAACTAATCAAGATGGGGGTCATAAGTGAACCACCGCCTACACCAGTAATACCTACACAGAAGCCGACTAAAACGCCAGCTAGAATAAACTCAACAGGACCAAACATGACTTATATTGCCAGATATCAAAAAACAGGCATATCTTATGACTTTTTTGTATAAGTGGTTGTCTTGATTGTTGATTTGCTTATGCAAAAAAATGCTAAAGTCTTTTAACTTTAGCGTAATGCAGGTTTTTATATCTATCTAATTGATTATTATTCTAAATTTTGATTAGGTCTCTTTTGTAGCTTGAAGATGATCATTTGAATTAAATCATATTAGTATGAAACTTCTTCCTTCCTTTGGGAGGAAGGCTAGGATGAGGGTGCTTTTACATCGATTTATGCTTTTAAAAAGACTTGTGAAAGAAACCTAATAAATATACGAATTATATGATTTATCTTACAAAAGTAAACTTTATAACTTGGAACTTATACTTCTCTATGGAAATGAATATTTATGATTGAAAAGCTTACAATGCCCTACTTTACTATTGGCGCTTAAATAGGTTCACGTAGTCGATGCCTCACTTTTGGCAAGGGATGCCAAACCTCGCACTGCAAACAAAGCTATACTTTGTTTTTGCTCATGTTGTGCGAAGGGTACGTCCTGTAACCCCCGCATTCCCACGCTCAATGGGCGAGAGCCGTCGCCACGCAATAGCTCGATCATGTATAATTCATCAATATAAAAGCAACTCATTGCATACTAGTTCAAAATATGACTGAGTATTGAATGCTCATTTTTTAGTAACTCAAAATCTAATAATCAGCTCTAAAATAAGCCTTATTCTGAAATAAATATTCACATCAGTACCCGATGTTTAATGGGAATATTCAAGCAGATAAAATTTATAATAGGATGCTTTGATATTTAGATGCCCAAGGTTGCGCCTGCTCTAATTGTGCCGCCAGTTGTAATAACACATCCTCACGTCCAAAAGGGGCAATAAATTGTGAACCTAAAGGTAGATTATCTTTATTCCAATATAAAGGTACTGACATGGCTGGTAAGCCCGTGATATTGGCCAATTGAGTAAATGGAACCCACTGCAAATTATTTTTAATCATTTGCTCAACTAACTTACCTTTTGCCAGTAAGTGGGCTTGATCAACTTTGAGCAAGGCTTTTAAAATCGGAACCTGCCAAGATGGTGTTTTTACCTCACCATTTTTCGGTGCTACTGAGGCTGTAGACGGGATCAAAAATAAGTCATAATGCTCAAAGAAATGGTTCATTTTTGCAACATAAACACCCCAGTTATTGAGGTTGTTAATATAGTCCACAGCAGAAGCCTTGGCCCCAAATGCGGCAATTGCCAGTGTATCTAATTCAAAATCTTGATCTGTTGCGCCAAATTTCTGTTTGACTTGATTGACCGTATAAGCGCATTGACTAAACCATGTGGTAATAAAGTCTTTGGCAAGAGACATACCGTCAATTTGAGGCGTTGCCTCTTCAACAATATGTCCTAAAGATTCTAAAAGTTTGCTAGTCTTTTGGATAGCTTGAACTGCATCTTTTGAAACTTTGGTTCCAATTGGGGAAACAGTGGAAAAACCAATTCGCAGACGCTTTGGAGCTTTTTCAATGATGTCTAAGTAGCGTTCAGTCGGGCTTTGGATGTTGAAAAGAGCAGTGCGATCTGAGCCTTGAGTGGCATCTAACATGGCTGCACTATCACGGACTGATTTGCACAAAACATGTTGCATCGCAGCACCATGCATTGCTTCACTGATTTCAGGTCCCCAAGGCGTACGTCCACGACTTGGCTTTAAGCCAAATAGGCCACAATATGAAGCTGGGATTCGGATAGAGCCACCTCCATCACTTGCACCCGCAATCGGTACGATACCTGCTGCAACCCCAGAAGCGGAACCTCCAGAAGAGCCGCCACTATTGTGTTTTAAATTCCATGGATTTTTGCAACTGCCCCAAGCTTCAGGTTCAGTGATACCTTTAATGCCAAATTCAGGCGAATTGGTTAATCCGAAAGTGACTACCCCAGATTTCACCCAGCGATTGACGATTTCTGAATTTTCTTTAGCAATATATTGCGCATTTTTAAACGATTTGGAACCAAATGAAGTTGCGACACCTGCATATTCTTGATGTAGATCTTTGAGTAAAAATGGTACACCTGAAAAGGGACCAGTCGCATAATTTTGGGTGTTTTTTAATGCATGTTCATAAATCGGAATAACGATCGCATTAATTTTAGGATTAACTTGTTCAGCACGTTGAATTGCGATTTCTAATAATTCATGTGCTTGTACTTCCTTGTTTTTTACAAGTTGTGCTAAACCGATACCATCATATTGAATATATTCTGAAAACTTCATAGCTTTCCCTTGCTGTTTTGAGTTATTGGGCAAATATGTTTTGGTTTTGTTCGATGGTTTTTTCTAAACAAAGCTGATTTCTACCTTTTTCCTTGGCTAAATACAAAGCATCATCAGCTCGTTTTATCAGCTGTTGAAAAGGTATGCAATAGGGTAAAGTCTGATAACTTAAGCCAATACTGACGCTGATATTTAAGCTACGTTGATCATCTAAATGAATCGGGGTATTGAAAACGCTATTACAAATTCTTTGTGCAATGGCAATACTTTGATCTAAAGATAGATCTTTTAATAATATAGCAAACTCTTCGCCACCTAAGCGACCAAATAGATCATTCGTGCGAATTTGTGCTTTGACTTGATGGGTAAACTCTTGCAAAACATAATCGCCGATCACATGGCCATATTGATCATTAATTTTTTTAAAATGATCTAAATCTAAAACTAAAATTGTGACGCTGTGTGCTTGTTGTTTTTCAACATCCTCAGCAATGGTGCGTTCACTTTCTTCATAGAAATAACGACGATTTAGTGTGGTGGTGAGGCCATCATGATTGGCTAAGTATAAGATTTGGTGATAAAGCTTTTGTCGATTTAAACTGATAATAGCGAGGGTTAAAGGCCCCAAAGCCAGCATCATTAAACCGATGCGTACAGACAGTGTGGTGCCCAAATAGGCATCGGGTGACTGAGCAATATAATATGCAGTCAATGCATTATAGAGCAGCATACACACTATACAGTTAATGATAGAGACAAAAAATAAATTATAGCTTAGTGCAGCCCAGACTAGCGCTGCAATTGGGAACATGATTGCACCTGGACCCAGAAAAAAATGAGTCAGAATGACGGAGAAAATCACGCCCAATAGCGGAAGAAATTTTTCGTATTGAAAAGGCTGTTGTTTAAATTGTTGGATATGGTTTTGAATGGCTTTTTTATCTGGGATTGCCAATATAATCGGTAAAAAGGCAATAACATTGAGGATTTCACCCGTCCACCACATACCAAAATCGACCCAGATTCTATCCATAATCATAAAGGTGTTTGGTAAATAAGGGACAGTTAAACTTGCGACGATTGGCGAGGCTAAACAACCGCCAAAGGCACTGATTGCAAATAAGTATAAAAATGTTAGACCTTTATTATATTGTTTATAATCTAGTTTAAAAAAACGAATCAGGCCTAATGTGACCACGGCGTGAGTTAGATTGGCTAAAGTCAGAAAGAAGGTGATTAAAAATGAATTGCCAGTAAGCAGATCTGCAAGCATAAATGCGATAAATGCACCAATCCATCCACCTATATTTTTTAAGCGATGAAACCTTAAAAAGAGTCCAAGTAAAACAGCATTTGCGGGCCAAAAAATGGCAAGAAAAGATAAGGGTCTACCCAATATTCCAGCCAATGCACAGACAAAAATAATCATTGCAATAATAAAAAATGCAGAGATGTTGTCTTTAAGCACTTGACTTAAATATGCGAGAGCTCGAGGCAATTTACTAACCTATTCTAAAGAGGGATTAATCTCTAAGCCAATATTTTATCTGGCTCTGCTAAGGTATTAATCAGTAATCATATCTATTTGTATCGATAAATCAATAGTTTTAGTTACCTTAATTCGGGCTCGTCACAAAAATGTTTTTTGCATAGATTACACAAGAAAGATTGTTCATATATGGTTAATTTTACATGTTTTATTCTAAATCTATGCTAATTTATGTCTGATGAAATATTACATACAGACTTGGTATGAAAAAAACAGCACTTATAATTTCTTTATTGCTTAGCCTTTCACCTTTTGTGAGAGCTGAAACAGTTCAACCTCAAGCAACCAATCCTACGACTGTGGCTGCAACCAATACCACAAGCACAATTCGTATAAATACTCGCCCTGAAATTTTAGGCTTATGGGGTATGGAAATTCCAGAAAATAAGAAATGTACAGAATATTATAATTTCCGTGGTTCCAATGAAGTGGTGGTGAATAGTGCCAAAGAGTGGTCAACTGGTTTGTTTGATTATCAACCTTCACCGGATAATACGTTGGAAAAGCCACCTGCATTAATCATGCAAATTCGCTATGAAAATAATGAAACAGATTGTTCAGGACGTAAAGAAGATCAGTCTGGTGAAGTTACCCAATATTTTGTGAAGTGGATTAATAAGAACACCTTGAATTTTTGTATTTCTGACAAAGGGGATCAGTGCTTTGCTACTTTACGCAGAGTCTTGCCTTAAGTCGATTTAAAGCATCAATGCTTGTCTAAGTAATGAAGCATTTGCTTTAAAATGAAAAACCTCTGATTTTACAGAGGTTTTTTATTGGGTTTTTACGTGATTAGAGAATGTATATTAAGCTTCTTTTTCATGTCCTTGAACTTGTTTTAATAAGTGTTTTTCAAGGTAGTGAATATCCATTGCTTGTGAACAGAAGTTTTTATCTTCCAGAATCAGATCTTTATGTAATGGAATATTGGTTTTAATTCCAGTTAAGATCATCTCATCCAAGGCTTGTTTCATACGGGCAATCGCGGTTTCACGATCTTTACCATAAGAAATCAACTTTGCGATCATTGAGTCATAATACGGAGGAATGCTATAGCCTTGATAGATATGAGAATCTAAACGGATACCCGCACCGCCTGGCGCATAGAATGATTCAATTTTACCTGGTGATGGTAAGAAGGTTGACGGATCTTCTGCATTGATACGGCATTCAATCGCATGACCTTCGATTTTAATGTCTTCTTGTTGAAGATTTAAACCTAGACCTGCAGCGATACGTAATTGCTGTTCAATAATATCAACACCAGTCACTTGTTCAGTCACCGGATGCTCAACTTGAACACGAGTATTCATCTCGATAAAGAAGAACTCACCATCTTCAAATAAGAACTCAAAAGTACCAGCACCACGGTATTGCATCAACTTACATGCATTGACACAAGCTTCAAGAATATGTGCACGCGCTTCTTCTGGTAAACCTGGTGCAGGTGCTTCTTCAAGCACTTTTTGATGGCGACGCTGTAAAGAGCAGTCACGGTCATATAAATGAATCGCTTGGCCATTACCATCGGCTAAAACTTGTACTTCAACATGACGTGGTTTTTGTAGGAAACGCTCCATATAAACCGTATCATCCCCGAACCACATTTCAGCATCACGTTGTGCAGCTTGAACAGATTCAAGTAATGTATCAACACGCTCAACAATACGCATCCCACGCCCACCACCGCCTGAAGCAGCTTTTACAATCAATGGGAAACCAATTTCTTTGGCTTCAGCCAAGGCATTGTTTGGTGTGACCGCATGAGCAGAACCAGGAACTGTTGGAACACCTGCTTTACGCATCGCCGTAATTGCGGAAACTTTATTTCCCATCAGACGAATGTGTTCGGGACGAGGTCCAATGAAAATAAATCCTGAGTTTTCTACAATTTCTGCAAATTCAGCATTTTCAGATAAGAAACCATAACCCGGATGGATGGCATCTGCGCCTGTAATTTCTGCTGCGGTAATAATGGCTGGAATATTTAAATAGCTTTCACTACTTGCGCCAGGACCTATACATACGGCTTCATCACAAAAACGTAAATGCATCAAATCTTTATCAGCATCTGAGTAGATTCCGACAGTTTTGATTCCCAAAGTTTTACAAGCACGAGTGATGCGTAATGCAATTTCACCTCGGTTTGCAATTAAAACTTTTTGCAACATATCAACCCCCGAGGTATTACGCGCGGTAGCGAAATAAAGGTTGACCGAACTGGATTACATCACCATTTTTTACTAAAATTTCTTCAACTACACCACTTTGAGTTGCTTCAATAGGGTTCATAATTTTCATTGCTTCGATGATACCTAAAGTTTCACCCGCAGAAACAGTCTGACCAATATTCACAAATGGTGCTTCACCCGGACTTGGTGCTGAATAGAACACACCAACCATTGGAGACGTTTCTACTGCACCACGAGAGGCAGCTTTAACTACAGGCGCTTCAGCGGTTGGAAGGGCAATAGGTGCTACACCAGCAGCAACCACAGGATTACGGCGAGTTAAAGCAATCGATTGATCGCCTTCTTTCACTTCAATTGCTTGAAGATCAGATTCGATCATCAAATCGATGAGCTTTTTAATTTTGCGAATATCCATGGGTTCGTATTCCTAAATTATGATTGGGTTGAAGATTTAAGTTTTTCGATGGCGAAATCAAGTGCAAAAGAATAGCCTTTGGCACCTAAACCACAAATGACGCCAACAGCTTTATCTGATAAATAAGAATGATGTCTAAATGCTTCACGTGCATGAACATTAGAAAGGTGTACCTCAATAAATGGAATCGCAACGCCAAGTAGAGCATCACGTACAGCAACTGAGGTATGGGTCAGCGCGGCAGGATTAATAATGATAAATTTTATGCCGTCTTGTTGTGCTTGGTGAATACGATCGACCACAGCTCCTTCCCAGTTGCTTTGAAAAGTATCTAAACTCATATTAGCTTGTCGTGCTTGGAGACTCAGTTGTTGGTTAATGTCATCCAATGTGAGGTGACCATAGACCTCAGGTTCGCGCTTTCCTAGCAAGTTTAAGTTTGGTCCGTGAATGACCAAAATGGTCGAACTCATTGAGAGTGCTCCAATTCAAAAGTCGCAAAAAAAATTGCAAGATGTCTGCAAAGTTTGCATATTATGGCATATTTTTCCACAAATACTTTATATTTTCTTTGAATCGTCGCGGAAACGCAGTGCCTTGTATGGGCTATATAATGTTAATTTTGTCTGTAAATGGCAATGTTAAAATATGACATTTTTAGCAGATGTTTTACAGAGACTTCATTTTAAACTGAGTGACCAAAACTATTCATTTGATTTGTGTAACAGCCATATGGCTATCATCAATACATAAGATGTCACTACAACGTGTTGTATAGCTTGGAGAACGATTTTGCTGACGCATTTTCCATGTTTCTTTGTCGGAATGATAACCTACTTGAATACAGTCTGAGCCAAAGCGTTGTTTCATACTGGAGAGTGTATCCATCAGTTGATCACGTTGCTGAATAAAGTCTACAGGATGCCATAAGTCATTGATGTGCTGGCTTTTGCCATGCAGTGCTGAGAACATGACGGCGACTTTTACATACTTTAAATTTTCTTTAAATAAAACATCAATTTGCTGTAATGCTGACTTGGTTAAAATCATCAAATCGTCTGTTGCATACATCAAGCCAATGACACTACTTTGTGCCTTTTTATAGGGTGCTTGAGCAACTTTTTCATATAAGGAAACATGCACAACTGCACACAGTTGGCGTTGCTTGCTTAGTCGTTGATGTGCACGATTGACATGGAAAATAATGGCTTGTTTAATAATCTCAACATTATTTAGAGCAGATGCAAAACTGCGTGACGAAAGGATACGTTTTGAGGGAATGTCTGCATCGTCCAAAGCAATACAGGATTGACCTTTTAGCTCACGAATGGTGCGTCCAATGACCACTGAAAACTCGCGTGCAAGGTAATGTTCATTGGCAAAAGTTAAGTCATAGCAATTATAAATATTATAAGCTTGTAACCGTTTGCTGGTTTTACGTCCAACACACCAGACCTCAGCGACACTGGTTTCAAGTAGTAAACTTTCAAAACTGCACAAATCTAAACCAGTCAGGTCACAGACACTATCAAAGCCGCGCCGTTTCTTGGCAAAACTATTGGCAAGCTTTGCTTGGGTTTTACTATAGCCAATACCAATACAACAGGGTAGACCAAGCCATTTTTGGATGGTTTCGATGAGTTTTCTACAGTAATCCTGTAGAACGAATAAGTCTTGATAGGAACTGAGATTGATAAAACACTCATCAATAGAGTAGGCTTCCAAATCCTCATCTTTAAAAAAAATCTTTAAAATTTTAAAAAAACGATCTGAAAAATCACCATATAAAGCATAGTTACTTGAAAAGGCGAGTACTCCGGCTTTTTGGGCTTGTTGTTCAACTTCATGCCAAGGGATAGCCATATCTATATTTAACGCCTTGGCTTCGTTGCTTCGTGAAACGACACAACCATCATTATTGCTTAATACGACAACTGGTTTGTTATTTAAACTGGGGTTAAATACGCGTTCGCAACTGACATAACAATTGTTAATGTCGATCAAAGCAAAAATTTGTTCACTCATGAGATATCTTGAAAAAGTTACAAATTCAAGTTAAATATTAAAAGATGTTTAAAATAAATTCAAATCAAATGTGGATTTATTCATCATTTGGACGGGATGATTTCAATAAAGGGATTGGCGAGATACAAAACTTAATAAGCACTGTTGAGCTTCGTAGTGGTTTAAGTAATTTAGGTAAAAATGCTGAATAGAGAAGTGATTCTTTTAAAAGGTATATCTTAAATTGCAGCTTACAATGTCGAAAAATGAAACATCTCAATCCTTGTATAGAAAACTGAAAGGGCTAAATTAACAGTTGTCGTAGATTTGTACGGCATATCCCAATATTGAAAAGGATGGATATGAAAATGGCTAATCAACAACAGAATCAGCAGAACGACCAACAAGGTCAGCCCAATCAATCTAATCAACAGCAGAAGCAACACAGTCAGCAAGATCAACAATCAAATCAACAAAACCAGCAAAAGCAACAATCCAACCAACAAGCTCAACAAAATCAGCAAAACCAACACAAGCCTCAGCAAAAATAGGGCTTTGAACTAAACTCAATCGTAGCTTTTAATGACAAAACGCCTCAACTTAGGTGTTTTGTCATTTTAGATTTAGATAGAGTTAACCTGTAAAAAACGCATACACAAGAATATATACAGCTACATATTAGAGGGGGAAGTTTAAATTTAATTTGCGTAGGCGATGCCTCCAAAAGATAATAAACCTTGCACTGCAAACAAAGCCGTGCTTTGTTTTGCTTATGTTGTGCAAGGGAACGTCCTGTACCATCGCATTCCCACCTTACAACGATAGGCGATATTTATGTCGCTCCACGGCAGGATAATCCTCTAGAATTCAATAATACAAAAACTTATTCATAACCAAAAAACTTCATACAGAAACATAAGCTTTATTGATGATCAATGACTTGATGCAAATCAATTGTATGAATAATTAAGTGGTTTGACTTTATTATGCTTTTAAAGCATTTTGATTTTAAGCTTACGTTACCTATCACATGAATTGTTTCTTGCTATGATCAAGAATTTTATGAAGACCTTCATTTATATTTATACATTGATTAAATTGGGCAAAATAGTGTATTTCAGTGTTTAGTGTGCTAAAAAAATGCGCTGGATCCGCAATAGTATGATTAAGATGATAGGGTTCAAAATGTAGGCTGATGACTTCAAATTGATTTTTTGCCCGATGTGCTTTGCAATCTATACGTCCCACAATTTGATCCCCATATAAAATAGGTAGACAAAAATAACCAAATATACGTTTAGGTGGCGTCACATAACATTCCAATCGATAATCAAATTTAAACAGGGTATTTAGACGTTCACGATGTATCACCAGATTGTCAAAAGGAGAGAGAAGTTTGACTTTCAACTCAATAGTCGGGATCCGTTCTAAGGCATCGGTTGGGATATAAAGATTTTGACTATCTTTGTCCCTACTGCCTAATTGAGCTAAAGTGGTGATTACACCCGCATCTAATTTTTCATTGACAATGTCACGCATTGCCTTACGGATCTTTTGTCCAACTTTTAAATGCAACAATTGCTTCCATGTAAACACGCCATGTGCACGAAGCGTGGTATTGAACAAGTAGTGGGCATATTCCTCTAATGTAGGAACACTCAGATCAAGCTGACTTGGAATACAATATTCAGTCAGTTGATAGACTTTTTCCATACCATTACGTTCAGAAATCATCAAATCGCCTTGCATAAACAATTGTTCAATAGAACGACGCGCTAAACTTGAGTTCCACCAGCCCCCCGAATTTTGCTTATTGCCTTGTTCAATGTTACGTAATCGAATACTGCCTTCAGCTTTCGCCCGAGCCAGAATCTCATTCATAAAAGCTTGATCACCGTGCTTAAAATAACGATGCTCTCCATTTCTAATCGATGTCATATGAGGAAGTGCATAGCGATAATCCTGCATCGGTAAATAAGATGCTGCATGAAACCAATATTCAAAAATATGTTGTTGTTTGATCAGTTGATTTAAATGGCTTTGTTGATAATCCGGAACACGGTTCCATAAAATATGATGGTGGGCACGTTCTACTACTGAAATTGTATCAATCTGGACATAGCCAAGATGTTCAATGGCATGGCGTGTTCCAGATAACCCTGTACCGAACGAAGTAGGTGAAATTAGACCCTGATGAGAGAGTGCTAGGCGTCTTAATGATTCAATCATAACAATTATTTTTTTAACCTATTTTTAGTGAGTATTGGCTTACAAGAGTATCGCAAATGAAACTTTAAGATGATTAGCATAAACCAGTGCTGCCACTTTTAATGATCATTTTAATTTTTTAAGAATATAAGTAACTACGCCCCAAATCATAATTTGTTCTTCACTGTGTGGGTGAATATCTGGAAAATCAGGGTTTTCTGCTTTGAGCCAAATATCATAAATTCCTGTAGATACTTTAACTTGCATAAAGCGTTTGACTGTAAATTCATTGTTGATTAATGCCAAAACAATATCGCCATGTTCAGCCTCTAGACTACGATCAATTAAGATTTCATCTCCAATTTCAATACCTGCATTTTTCATTGATAAGGAGTTAACTTTTAACATAAAGGTTGCAATAGGGTTATGAATTAAGTGTTCATTTAAATCAATTTTCTTTTCAGTATAGTCTTGGGCGGGTGATGGAAAGCCTGCTGCAACAGTTTCTAAAGGATAAGGAATGCGAATGTTGCTACGAAATTCAATTGTAAGTAGATCTTGCATTGAAATAGACTCGATAACAGAGATGAGGGGATTCATTGATTTAAATTTTTCCCTTACAGTGCTATCACTTAATTTCGATGGAGAATTTAAATTTGGCTTCATCACGATTCAACTTGATAATGTAACATAATCAAGTTTAACAAAATAAATGCTTGATGCAAGATTCTTTTGGTGAATTGATTGTGATTGTCAAACTGTCAGCTTACAATTTGACAAAATCCAATCGCTCGGAAATGTACATGTTGCAAGATTTTGTAGAAGAACAGAAATTAGTGTGTGAAGAATTTGACTCTCGCTATATCAAAGTCAATGAAACGGATCTCGTGGCTATCGCTAAGCAAACATTAAATAAAGAACCGATCGTGGGTTTACGTAAACAGCCAGATGCTGAAAACGTGTCATGGTTTATTTATGGTGGTGAGTTGGAAGAGGGTGAAGATTTTTTTGATGTGATCAGTGTAAAAGAGCTTGAAGAGGTTTTTCCTGATGCGATTCCTTACCTTGCTTTAGAAGAAGGATTTAGATTTATGATAGATGCTGATGAATACGAAGATGTATGGAAAGCAGATATTTTATAAAAAAGGTTTGCTCAAGCATGATCTATAGATTTATTTTGACCCTCTGCAGTATTGTTCTGAGTAGTGTATTCAGTACCCCAAGTTTTGCTGAGCAATCCACGCAAAAACTCACTCAAGAACAATATGATCAGCGTATTCAAACCTATACTGATCAAGTCAATGTAACCAAACATATCTTGGATGAAGATCAGAGCACGATCACTGCAGCTGAACAGCATAAAGCATTTTGTTCGCGCTTAGATGCTTATCAAACGATTGCTAGAATTTCGAAAGAAAATTTAGAGCTCGATACGGCCAATATGATGTTAATGATTGCCAACAATTATTTAGATCGACAAAAGCAAAGTATTGAGCAGTCAGGAATGACGCTTGAGCTATTTTGTTCGATTAAGAAATAAGCAAAATGTCATTTAAGCCTTATTTTAGTCAAAAAATGATATTTAATTGGCTGAAAATGATAAGTTGTTTTTTTTAAAATGATCAATAATAGACGCATTAAAGCAATACAAGATTTGATTTTCCCTGGTCTGTATTTTGTTTGGCTTTAAGCATCAATCATATGACTGATGCCCCCTAAACTCGCTTAATTGCGAGTTTTTTAATGCGTGTGTTTTGTTCTGGCTTTGAATTCACACTAAGATCGTAAAAGATTGCAAGCCAATTAAAAGAAATATGACAACTCAATTCAAAAGGAAACAAGAGTTCACTTTTCAGCAGAATTTTAAAAAATAGAAGAGCAATCAAGATTGCGCATAAAGCCAAATAGGTTTAATTACTCTAAGCAAAGCTTAAAATTTTCTTAAATATTAGAATGATGTAAGTAAATTTAATTTTTGATTTTATTGATTTTTTATTTTATCTAAGGGGGCAATGTTTTCATTTTTGAGCAGATGTTGTTACTGTGAGACTGTTATCCTGATCCGTATATATTTTTTATTATCACTTTCTAGTAAAGAAAATATGGGTTTATATGTATAAATTTATCAGTAAAAGTGTGATGTCGTTGCTGATATGTATTGAATAAATTCTTTAATTAATCAAGTGATTAATCTATCTGTTAATTTTTTATTTAAAGGGTTTTTATGAAATCTATCCGTTTATCGCCATCGTTTACTTTAGCATTGTTACAAGCCCGAGAAGCAACAATGACTCATTTTAGATCAGTATTAAATGAAATGGATTTTAACTGAGCAGAAATGGCGGGTGATTGCTGTACTTTATCAATATGATGAGCTTGAAAATAATCATTTGGCTGATTTGGTGTGTATTTCAAAGCCCAGTTTAACGGGAATCTTAAGTCGTATGCTTGATCGAAACTTGATTAAGAAATGCAAAATCTCCATGATCAACGGGTGAGTTTGATTCGGCTTAGTGAAGAGGGTAAACAATACTTTGAAACGCAAGCGAATAAAATGGAAGAAATTTATATAGATATTCAAATGCAATATGGTACAGAGAATATCCAACAACTTATGGGATTGTTAAATGATCTTTCGAAAATAAAACCACGATAAATTTTAAATTATCAGATCGCAAGTAAAACAATGGTTTAGGGATTAAAATAAAACTGCATGTCACTCAATTCATTTTAAATATGCAAATCACTTTAATCAAAAATGAGTGGGTTTTAATCACTCATTTTTATCATTGCTTAATCAAATAACTTTTTAATGTCTTTCGGTGCACCTTGCTGGCTTTGAATTTCACCTTTTGCATCTTTCCATACCATTGCTGGGGTAGCGTAAAAGCCGTATTTATCCATCAGTTTGGTATTTACATCTAACTTTTCAGATAATGCATTAGGAATACTTTTCATTTCCACCAATTTATTCTTACCGTTGCTTAAATTGTATTGTTTGAAAATTTCGGCAGGATTGGCGTGATTTAAAATCGTTGCGGCTTGTCCTTTACTGCTTGGACGAATTACCCCAACCATAATATGTCGTAATTGAACTTTTCCTGAATCTACAAAAGGACGCGCTTGTTGCCAAAAGGTATGACAGTAGGGGCAGTTTGGGTCGTTAAATACATAAACCACTTTAGGAGCATTGCTATCGCCGTCTTGAATCCAAGTCGATTTTTCGAGGCTCTTCCAAATTTCATCTAATACTGCACCTTTAACATGGGTATTAATTGCTTCTTCAGTTAAGTTTTTACCTGAAGCATTAAATAGATCACCAACGATATAGTGCTTTTGATCTTTTGAAATAAATATCGTAGATGGATATTCATCTTTATAACCTGTCCAACCCTCTAAACCTTCGGGTGCACTTATTTGCTTAACAAAGTTATAACCTTCTTTTTCCAATTTATTTTTAAGGAAATTTGCATCAGCAGCAAACAAAGAGCCACTTAACACCAAACCAAGCGAATAAATACCGAGTGTTTTTAAATCAATCATCAATATGACTCCTTAAGTTAAAAGCAATATTTCTTCAATCAATACCAATGAAATACATTATTCTGAAACTATCCTTTGAACTTTTTGGTGAAGCGCAGCATGGGTAAGTTCCCCCATATGTGTATCGATTAATTTGCCTTGTGCATTAAAAAATAAGGTGCTGGGTAAGCCAAACATTCCCATTTTATGTGCCGTTACACCGTCAAAGTCTAGTAGAACCCAATGCAAATTAAGTTTGTGTTGTTGCAAATACGTTTGCACTGCTTTGGCATCTTCATTTTGATTAATAAAGACAAATTGCACATTGGGATATCGTTGTTGCGCATCATTCAACACTGGCATTTCACGTCTGCATGGCGGACACCAACTGGCCCAAAGATTAATTACTGTGGGTTTGCCGAGGAATTGAGTCAGCTCAACATGCTCTTGTTGAAGACTCACTAAATTGACTTGAGGAAATTGTTGGTATTGCAATTGTACTTGTTGATAGAAATATTGACCTGAAATGAAAAACAGGGCAAAAGCCGCAAAAAATAGTGCAATAAAGCTTTTCTTCAGAGATCTGTTTTTCCAAATCATCCACAGGCCAGCACAAGCAATTCCCACATAAAGATGAAAACCTTTATCTTGAATCTTCCATATTTCAACTGGATGCTCTAAATAAACATCTAAGTTAAGTAAGACAAACCCAAGTCGTGCAGATAGCAGGCCAACCAAGAATGCAGACCAAATCGAGTCTTTAAACGCAGACCATTGTAAATTTGATACAGCAAAATATTGAAAGCAAAACTTTCCAATCACCACACTCATCAGTATCGCAAGCATGAGGATGGTTAATCCCCATGGCAACATAATCGGTCCTAAATGAATTGCCTGTGCAGTGATCATGGAAGTTTGTTTAACGTCCTGTGTATATTTTTTCAGTTTGTTGAATAAGTTGTGGTGCTGAGAAGGTTCCAGTAAAGCGCAATTCACGGATTTCTTGTGCATTACTATTTAAAAACAACATGGTGGGTGGACCTAAAATTTCACGTTGTTTTAAAATAATATCTTGTGAGGCGTTGTATTGCGTTAAGTCTAATTGGATGAGTGTGAAGTTTTTCAATGCATCTTGTACATCTGTACGCGGGAATACTTCTTTTTCAATTGGTTGACACGCCACACACCAGTCTGCATAGACATCAATAATGATTGGTTTGTCTTGCTGTTTTGCATTGACCAATGCCAGTTCTAATTGTTCAGCGGTGGTCACTTTATTCCAAACTAAATGTTCTGCTTGGCTATGTTGAATTTGATAAGCAGAATAACTTTGTTGAATATTCCAAAAACCAGCAACTAAACTGGCTATTGCGATGATGGCTAGAATAACTTTATTGACTATTTTTTCACTGTCGCGTAGAGCAAAAAAGAGATAGATTGACAATGCGATACATAGCATGGCAAAAATTGCAGCGTACACAGTCGAAGGAAGCATTGGACGAATGAAATACAATGCAACCATCAACATAATAAAGCCGAAACTGACTTTAATCCGATCCATCCATTTACCTGGTTTTGGTAATAATTTAGAACCAAATACACTGGCAATAAATAAAGGTAAACCGATACCTAGACCTAGAATAAATAAGTACAAGCCACCTAATACAGCACTTTGAGTTTGTGAAACAAATAATAATGCGCCAGCAAGCGGGGCACTCATACATGGGCCAACAATGAGCGCTGATAATGCACCCATAACCACAGCACCGAGTACTGTCCCAGCTTTTTGATTATTTTGCAGATGACTTAATTTATTGGTAATAAATTGTGGTAAGTTTAATTGATATAAACCAAATAAATTTAAAGCCAGAACAACAAATAAAACTGCAAACAACGAAACAATCCAAGGGCTTTGGAACCAACGCTGAAAGCTATAACCAATTTCAGCCACCACAACACCCATAATCGCGTAAACTACAGCCATACTGATCACAAAGCATAAGGCAATCACAACAGCTTTATAACCTTTAGCACGTTGAATGATGATCCCTGAGAGAATAGGAATAAGCGGAAGCGAGCAGGGCAAAAAAGCCAATAAAATACCTAAACCAAAGAATACCAATAAGTTTAAAAACAGAGAGTCTTTAGATAATAGCTTAAAGAATGATTGATCATCATTCCATTGTAATGACGATGTAGTGTTTTTAGTGTCAATATTACTGTGTAAACCAGTAGAATTTTCTGTATCTGTAATGACATTACCACTTGCAGCAGAAGCGTTGAAATTGTTTGGATTTACAGTGTTGTCTGCTTCATTAGTAGTTTTTTGTCCCAGCTCAGTGGTTTGTTCATCCAATACTTTGTCTAAACCTATTTTTCCAACAGTTGAATTTACTTTAGTCTCAGCATTTTCTTTGATTTTTGTATCTTGAGCTGCGACTGCGGTATCAGATTGATTGAGTAATGAGCTAGTAGGATTGTTATTGAAAAGGCGTTTTGAAGATGTATTACTTTGCGGTAATAAGCCATCTGCATCAGTTGCAATGGTTTTTCTTTGTAATGGATAACATAAGCCATCTGCAGAACAACCTTGATACATCACTAAATATTGTGAATTAGGTTTAACCTGAATTTGTGTTGTCACATTTTCATAATGAACTTCAGTTTTCCCAAAAGTTGGATCATCTTTGATATGACCTTTGGGAAGACTTAAAGGTACAGCTTTATTGTTAATTGTTACTTTAAACTGATCATGATAGAGGTAATAGTGAGGTGCAACTGTCCATTTCAATTGTGCTTTATTTTCTGAAATTGATTCGGCAGAGAATTGAAAAGCTTGATCTGGTGGGAGAAACTCAGGATTGGCGTGGCTAATTGTACTTAGACTTAACAAAGTAAAACAACATACACTGAGCAATGTTCGCAACTTCATAATTCCATATCTTGATTTCATTTAAAGCCATTATCCATAATTTCAGATAAAGAAGGCATTATTCTAAGTTTTTCTTTGTAAAAATATCGTTAAAAACATTCAACTCCATTTTGCTTAAGTTTTTGAAAAATTTGTTCATCGTCATGATAGAGTCTGTCGAATTGGGTCATTTTCTTAGTTTTTTTACTGGTGTAATTGACATTGTAAAGCACAGCACCTTGATAAACGATTTCATAAGTTCCTGTTTCTTTCTGATTGATTATTTCTTTATAGAAATCGTGAAATTCACTCGGTCTACCTTGTGCTGTATCAACAGCATCATAGTGAGTAAATTTTAGCGAGATTTTTTTCATATAAGGATAATATTTTACTGTTTTGACTTTTGGAAATTCTTCCTCAGAAATAAGCAGAATATTATTGTTTTGACTTTCCTTAAAGCAAAAATATGGGGCAGTTTGCTTTGCATAAACAGACAAAGGGAGAAGACTCATTACCGTTATAAATAGCCTAAGCGATTTCATATATTTTCCCATTCTTGAATATCTTCAAGACGATCTTGTTTGAGTTTATCTAAAAATGTTAAAAAATCTTGTTTGCTTTTTATTGCATTAATTTTCATAAGCATCATTTCTGATTTACAGGATAAATTGTTGTATAAAGATAGGCCATCTCGCACGTTTTTTGCATTCTAACAATTGAAATTAATTTCAACTAGACCCATATAGAAATTAATCAACAGTAAAGAACAGACACTTTGTGAAATTTGATTGATGATCAAGCTCACGATAACAAGTCGAAGCTCAACAATAGGATTAGGACATCATATGAATATCGCGGCAAACCCAGTAGTTGAAGCAGATCAAACTATATATTTAAAAGATTATCAAAAACCTTCATATGTTGTAGATTCAATCAATCTCGATATCCAAGTTTATGATGACCATACCAACGTAAACAGCAAATTAGTCATGAAACGTCAAGCAGCTGGAGATATGGTATTGCTTGGACGCGATCTTGAACTTAAATCAATTTCTATTAATGGTAAAAAACTGACTGAAAGTGAATATAGGCTTGATTCTGAGCAGTTGGTGATTGCCAATGCGCCAGATGAATCCATCGTTGAAACATCTGTAGTCATTCATCCTGAAACCAATACACAACTCGAAGGATTATATCTTGCGGGGAGTGATCTATTTGTCACTCAAAATGAGCCAGAAGGTTTCCGTAAAATCACTTTCTACCCTGATCGCCCAGATGTATTATCCGTGTTCACCACTCGTGTAGAAGCCGATAACAAATACCCTGTGCTTTTGGCAAATGGGAACTTGATTGAAGCTGGTAAAACTGGTGATGAGCGCCACTATACCATTTGGGAAGATCCAACCAAAAAACCAGCTTATTTATTTGCCTGCGTAATTGGTGATTTAGCGGTTTTAAAAGACCGTTATACCACTACAGAAGGTCGTGATGTGGCATTAGAAATTTATGCAGAAGAAAAAGATATCCCAAAATGTCATATTGCGATGGAAGCGTTAAAGCATTCTATGCGTTGGGATGAAGAACACTATGGACGTGCATATGATCTAGACAATTATATGATTGTGGCAACCAGTCAGTTCAATATGGGCGCAATGGAAAATAAAGGCTTAAATATTTTCAATACATCATGTGTGCTTGCTGATGAAGAATATACCACTGATGCAGCAATCATGCGTGTACAGTCTGTGATTGCTCATGAATATTTCCATAACTGGACAGGTAACCGTATTACTTGCCGTGATTGGTTCCAATTGTGTTTAAAAGAAGGCTTAACGGTTTTCCGTGATCAGTCTTTTTCAGAAGATCTACAATCAGCAGCAGTACAACGTATTGACGATGTTGCGGTTCTTAAAGCGCATCAATTCCCAGAAGATGCAGGCCCATTATCGCATCCGCCACGTCCAGATCATTTTGTCGAAATCAACAATTTCTATACTGCGACAGTGTATGAGAAAGGTGCGGAAATTAACCGCATGATGTCAACCTTATTGGGCAAGGAAAAATTCCGTAAGGGAACCGATGAATATTTTCAACGTCATGATGGCCAAGCTGTCACTGTTGAAGATTGGGTTGCTGCTTTAACTGCGGGTTCAGGTGTCGATTTATCTGCATTTTTAATCTGGTATAACCAACCAGGAACGCCAAAGCTTGAAGCGAAAGGTGAATATGATGAGAGTGCTCACACTTATCGTTTGAGTTTTAAACAAAGTTTAAAAACCCATCCTAAATATCCAAATTTAAAAGCTGTACCTATTCCTGTGGCTTTAGCATTGTTTAATGCAGAAACAGGTGAGCAGTACACCTTACATTCTGAGGCTTTATTTGAAAATGGGATAAAAGATGGGGTGTATTTGTTTGATCAAACAGAAGCGACCATTGAATTTACAGGCGTGACCGAAAAGCCTGTAGCATCTTTATTACGGAATTTCTCAGCACCGGTAAATCTTGAATTTAATTATTCAGATGAAGAACTTGCCTTCTTGCTACAATATGAAACCAATGGTTTTAATCAGTGGCAAGCAACACAGACTTTACTTGAGCGTATTTTGCTTAATGGTCATGATGCTCAAATTTATGTAGAGGCAATTAAACAGACCTTACCAAGTGTAATTGAAAAAGATCCACTCTTGGCATCACGCTTATTTGATGTACCAAGTGAAGGTTATTTGGGTAGTCGTATCGACCAAGATTATAATCCTTTGATTGTAAATGAAGCACGTGAAGCTTTGTTGAATCAATTGGCAAAAGTACTGGATGACTTTGTTAAAGAAACATATTTATCACTTGATCCAGATTCACAAAATGAATTTTCACAAGCAATGGGTGTTCGTGCTCTGAAAAATATTATGTTGAGTTTTATGGCACGACAGGGGGATACCGCAGTATTTGATTTGGCTTATGCACAGTATGAAAATTCTGTGAATATGTCTGAGCGACTTGGCGCACTTAAAGTATTGGTATGGAATGATGCTCCACAAGCAAAAGCAGCCTTAGAGGACTTCTATAAGCGCTTTAAGGATGAAGCATTGTCATTAGATCAATGGTTTATGATTCAAGCAGCGCATCCGAAAGCAACCGCTGAAACGATTCAGTATTTAACTTCACATGCTGATTATGATTTAGGTACACCTAACCGTATTCGTTCAGTAAGTGGTGGTTTAAATGCCAATCCTGTCAATGCATGGAGTTTTGGTGTTCAGCATTTTGTCGATTTGGCGAAGTATTTGGATGAGAAAAATCCAATTGTTGGGTCTCGTTTACTTCAAGTCCTCACCCGCTGGTATACATTAGCTGAGCCACAACGAAGTGAAGTAAAAGCCGCACTTGATGGATTAAAATCTCAAGTGAAATCAAAAAATGTCAGTGAAACCTTAAATAGTATGTTAAGTGTTTAATGGCTTATAATTTTTTGATTTAATTATATTTGTAATGCTATTTCTCTTATTTTTATAGGGGAAATAGTATATTTATAAGTTCTTAAACATTCAGATTTATTATTTATCTATTCCTTAAAAGTCTCATTTAAAGCTTGTTGCACCGCATCTACACGTGACTTACAGGCTTTATATGCAGACATAGATTCTTCAACAATCTTCATTAAATTATCAATATCAGGTTCTTCTTGAGATTCTAATAATTCTGCATTTTTCTTTAGAACGTCATAACCTTCTTTAAACGTTAAATCTTGTTTAGCCATTGCTTAATACCTGTGTCACATTTGCGTTGATCGTGCCATCCAGTAACTCTACTTGGATGCGATCAGTTGAAATTTGTTGAATAGAACGAATGGCTTTACCATCACTACGGACAATAGCATAACCTTTGGCCATGACATGACGTGGATTTTGCAAAAGCGTTTCACGCATGAGTGATTCAACTTGATTGGATGCCAATTTAATCAGTTGCTGTGCCAAATACTGAACAGTACCTTTCATCAAATCTAAGCTTTTATTTGTCTCATTGATTTGCCCTTGAGAAAGCGTTTTAATGACTTTGATGTACTGATCATTCTGGCTTTGGTAAGCAGTGATTTGATGCTGAGATAACAGTTTAATCTTCTGTAGAGAATCTAGCACATCTTGGGTTCGCTCTACGATTAGATTTCGAATCCCTGCAATCACTTTACTCGGTGTATCAAAAGAACGGTTCGCTACTTCATCTAAAATGGTTCTATCTTTTTCATGGCCTATACCTACCCAGATTGGAACAGAGCGTTTGCAGAGTAGCGTAGCGAGATTGTAATCATTGAGATAGGCCAGATCATTGACTGCACCTCCACCACGAATAATCACAATAAGATCTGGTGGGGTGTTGAGGTCTTTCGCCCATTGTCGTAATCCATTTGCTAAAGCTTCAGAAATACTTGTAGCCGCAGTGTTCCCCTGAAACGTTGCCGTATGATAGACAAAATGACAAACGCCAGCTTGATCGAGAGCATCTGCATCTTTCTTAAAGTCACCCAAGCCAGCAGCATTTTCAGGAGCAATGACGAGCACATTTTCAATATCAAATGGGGTAGGCAGTAATTTATTTTTATTCAGTAAACCTTCGCTGGTCAGTCTCTCTAAAATTTGTTGATAACGCCGTGCAAGATCACCTAAGGTATAACTTGAATCTATTGCTTCAATATTGACTGAAAAACCATATTGGGGATTAAATACAGCTTTCACTTTAATCAGTACATTGAGATCACGAGAGAGTTCAATGCCACTTTCACGCTCAAACTTTAACACCATTTTGGCAGCAGAGAATTTCCAGATTGTTGCCTTACAACTGGCAATGACTTTATCTGAATCTTCCTCCTTTTCTGCAAGTTCTAAGTAGTAGTGGCCGCCCTTGATGCTTAGATTTCTAATCTCAGCTTTTACCCATATTGGTTCATCAAAAGTTATACGTATAACTTCTTGAACTGTTGCAAGGTATTCACTTAATGAAAGCTGTAAGTCAGACATACAAAGAAAATTACGATAAATTTATCTTAATATTATATAGCATGGTAACTCAAGGCGGTGAAGATATATTGATCTTATACATCGGGTATGGCATATTTTTATGATGTTGATGGGCGTTATCGACATCTACTTAAACCAAATTATTTTTTAGTCTTTAAAGTGAAAACACAAGTTAAATCATTAATATTTATTAGCTTTTTTATTGGTATTTTGTACCAGCTATGATTTAGAAAGTAATCATGCGCATTGTATGGGATATGGAGCAGATGTCAGTAACGTTACATCAACAATGAGTGATTATGATCGCTTTAGATATCAGAGTCAGAATGGGATGAGTATGCTTAACAGTAATGCACTCTCACCGAAAATGCGAACCGATTGTTATAAAATTGACCCGAAACAAACCAAATAACTTCAAAGCTCATCAATGGATGGGCTTTAATATTATGTAAACTAAACTTCTTTTATAGAGCATTCAAAAAAGTATAAATTATGAAAAAAATCCTTTTTTTATTTATTTTATGGATATCACAGCTTTGTTATGCAGATCCAATAATGCCAATTTTTGATAAAAAATTAAATATAGAGAAATTCAAAGAACATTTTGATCGTGATCATACTCGGTATCCTGAAAATGATAAATTAATCGCAGAACGAGAAACAGCTTTGGATCAACCTAAATATAAAGTGATTGTGACGAGAATAATATTTGGTAGAGAATATGAGCTTCAAACTTATATCAAAATGATTGGTTATCACGACTGCGAAGCTAGAAAAATTTTCTTATATTCAGGATATTATGATTACAATGCAGATCTTACTGAAACTTATAGAACTGTGACTAAATTTCCACAGGGTAGTAAGTTGATTGAAGATGCTTGTTTAGATAAATAAATTTTAAAATTTCATTTAAAGATAAATTCTCATACATCATAATCAACTAATATATTATTTTAATAACCCATTTCCCAAAAAAGTGGGTAATTTCTAAAAGTATTTTTTGAAAAAAAGTTTATCTAGCGTGAAAGAATCTGGCTTGTTTGTAAAAATAAAAAGTAAAATGAAAATATAAAGCAAATCATGGGTATAAAAAAACCAGCTTATCCAAGTGATCAAATTAAGACCCGGTGGAATTGTATAAATACCAACGGTTACGAGTGCTACAAAGCAAATAAAGAGCAATATAAGGCTGGTTAACTGAGTAAATAATCCTAGGGTTAGCAATAGCCCGAATGCAAATTCAAATAAAGAAACAATGATAGCCGTGACTTCTGGAAAAGGTATACCAGCAGAAACAATCGTTTCCAACATGATTTGTTGATTTTTCTCTACAAATAATTTGTTATAACCCGTTGTTAAGAAAAATAAACCGATTGAAACTCTGGTTAATATTAAGGCGAACTGACTAAATTTTGGCGAATTAAATGGATTTTTAAAGAGAAAACCAAGCATGTGTCTATAATTCTGAAAATTAAAAAATATCTTAATAATCTGAGTAGACTTTTTAAATGTAAGCATTGTTGGTGAGTGTATATAATTTGTCATTTATACAGATTTAAAATTTTGCAAGTCAGTTCGAAATGTTACCTAAGTTTCATAAAATACACATTATGAAGTTCATACTTTGATATGGTATATTTTTTAAGCAAAATTGAGCGAACTATGAAAATCTTTTCAATTTTAAGTTTAGCTATGCTGATCGGTTTAACAGCGTGTCAAAAAAGAGATACAGATACACAAAAGCAAGATCAAACAACAACGCCACATTCAGTGGATAAGGACAGTTAATCCAACGCCCACTGATACAGTGGGCTGATTGATATGATGCATTGGTCGAAATCGAAATCATGTTTATGATAAGACGCTTAAAGCGTTTTTTTATTGTAAAAATAAAGTCTTGTTTGAGATTAGAAAAATATTTTATAGATAGATCTTTGATTCTTTAGGCTCGATTTCACAATTAAAAGATATCGAAAAGTGGGAGGATTATTAAATTATAAAGCAAAGTTTTATTTAGATATTTTATATCTAATTCATGTAATTTTTAGGCTTTCTCTATAAGAATTCATACTAGAGGTATAAGCTATGATAGCCGAGTAATTTTCTGTAATGATATAAAACTGCCTCGTCCTAATCGGCAATGACAGCACTTGTCTGAGCTCAATACATCTTGCTAATTGATTAAAAAATAAATTTAAATATATAAATTAAAAGAAATTCAAGCTTAAAATGTATAGGGTTCTAAATGATTTTTATGATTTGTGTAGATAACAAGTAGTAATTCGCAATTAGTGGTTGGATTGCTCTAAAGCGCTATGTTAGAACTTAACTTCCATATTTATTCGAGATTAAACATGAAAAAATTATTATTAATTTCATCTTTTTTAGCTGTTGTTTTTGTTGCTGGGTGTAATGCAAAAGACAAAGATAAAGCGACATCTCCTGATAATGAGGTAAGTAGCAGCGCAGTTGCTGTTGATACAAATGAGTCAGCTGAAAAAACGGTAAAGTATGAAACAGCTGATAAGAAACAATTTACGCTGAAGACCAGTGATAATTTTGTTACAGCAACATTAACTGATAATGATGGAAATAATTACTCTTTGAAAGAGGTTCCTGCTGGAAGTGGTATGCGTCTTGAGGGGGAAAATGGTGTTTCAATTCATTCTAAAGGAGAAGAGGGAACCATTGAACTTACAAAAGATAAATCTTTTACAGTGAAAGAAGTAAAATAGAGTTGTAACTTCAACAGCCTCACCATCTGGTGGGGTTTTTTATTGTCAATCAATAATGAAATTAATATGGTATGTTCAAGTGATTTGTAGAAAGTAGAGTGCAAACCATAATTTAGAATAGACATCTTTAAAATTCAATTGAAATAAGATATTTAAGCATACTTCCTCATTTATGCACTTGATTAGAACGCACAGATGTAAATAATTAGCGCACTTTTCATTGAAATGCTTAAATTAATGTAATTTTACCGTGGCATGAAATTTGCTGAAACTCCTTTGCAATATTTTTATTTTTCAATTGTTAAAGGTATTTTTTATGTTTAAGCAGACGGTTCTTTCACTGTTTATTTGCAGTGCTATCAGTACTTCAGCAGTTAATGCTGAAAGTTTTAATGTCCTTAAGCAATTATCCAACAAGCCTGTTCAATTAAAAGACGGTGAATACAAAGGTAATTATTATGTACCATCAACTTTAAACACGATTACTTGGGGTTACTTACCGAATAAAGAAGCAAAGCCAGTGATAACTGTTCCATCGGGAAGTGTTGTGACTTTCGATACAGTTTCACATGAGGGGTTACTTGAAGATCAAGGACGAGATGCAGAAAAATTCTTTAAATCCAAAGGGGTACAGGATGAATATATTTTAGATGAAGCAAAAAATATTACCAAATCTTCGCTAAAACATGATTTTCATAAAGATGGTCCTCATATTGTGACTGGTCCAATAGCAATTCAAGGTGCGCAACCAGGTGATATTTTAAAAGTAGAAGTCATTAAAGTAGAGCCTCGTGTTCCATATGGCGTCATTTCGAATCGTCATGGTAAAGGTGCATTAGTGGGTGAGTATCCTAAAAGACCACAACAAGAAAATGCTTCGGCTGAACATCCTGAGCGATATGGGAATGTTTCAGTATTTACTCCAATAGAAAAAAATGCAAAGGGTGAATATGAGGGGGTATTAAAAACAGAATCGGGTAAATCGATTCGTTTCCCACTGAGCCCTTTCATGGGGATCATGGGAGTCGCGCCGAATACATCAGAACCAGTGCATTCAGTTCCACCCGCGATGTATGGTGGCAATATTGATATAAATGAGTTAGGTGCTGGATCAACTGCATATTACCCAGTACAAGTGCCAGGTGCATTGTTTTATACAGGTGATAGTCATTTTGCCCAAGGTGATGGCGAAGTTGCTTTAACTGCATTAGAAGCCTCAGCAAGAGCAACACTCAAGTTCACTTTATTAAAAACAGGCAAAGATAAAATCCCAGGTAAAGAAATCGTACAGCCATTAGCCGAAAATGCTGAATTTTGGATCACACCCGGATTAGATCAAGATTTAGATGAAGCAATGAAAAAATCTACACGTGAAGCGATCCGTTTTTTAAACCAAGAATATGGTATTGATGAAGCGATTGCTTATGCCTACCTCAGTGCTGCTACTGATTTTGAAGTATCGCAAGTGGTAGATAAGACCAAGGGAATTCATGCCAAAATACGTAAAGCTGACTTTAAAGAGTTTGTTGAAGACCATAAATAAAATTAAAGCTGCTTAATTAAATATCCTTGAAAGTACCGCCGTGATGTAATTTCAAGGATTTATGATTAGATCTAAAATAATATATAATCCATAAAACGATAATTTAAACGTTATGCATTCATTTCCTTCAATTCAATCATTTATGCTTTGAAACTACATTTTATTGTGATTCTGACTCTCAACAGGAAAGGCATGACTTTTGAAACATGATCAATCGGGTTGGTTTAAACTTTGGTCATGTCCATTCAGTACGCAAAATTTAAACATGAATCATACTTTTACTATTTATATCCTCTATCCAGTCATTTAAATCTAAATCATTGGTAAAAGAATGTTCACCATCGATCTTAAAGACTAACAATGAGTCATGAATACTAATAATATTCGCTAAATGCTGGCGAATGATGTTGGCTTCATAAGTTGTATTGATCAGCCAAGTGGTAGGATTTACTCGAATTGAAGCATCATAGTCACAAATGAGCTTATGCATTTCATCAAAATGGTGTGCCTGTGATGAATTTAAAATAATCAAATAATTCATATTAACAACCTCCATAAAAGAGATTTAGATAAAATAACTTTTATTATGAAATGTGATAAGTATCACGATTTTTTCAATCTAACATCAAAGTATTTTGATCAGGTGAAAAAATGTCGGACAATCTAAAGCTGATTTTTGATGATGTGTTAAATTTTTTTATTGTATTGTTCAAGAAAATTATTAGTGGATATTCCTTTTGTTACATAATAAATAATCAAAAATTTTAAATACTGGCTAAATTGAAGTATGATGAAGTTTAAAATATTTAAATAATAAGCTCATCAAAAGATGGGCTTTTTTGTCTTACTCTCTCTGTGTTATAAAGTTTGAGGCTTAAAATGCTGGTTAAAATAGAAGATGGTTTTTACCTAAATTCACTGCATATTATCGCGATACATGTTTCTAAAAATATGATTACGCAGAATTTTTCTATAAATATAGAATATACCCCGCACAATCAAAATGCCAATGGCCTATATCATAAAATGTGTCAAACCAAAGCTGAAGCGGATTTATTTTTGCAAAGTCTACATCAACAAATCGCGCAAATATAAATTAAAATTTTTAGTTGTTTTTAGCATTGAAATTAAAAGTAAAAGACTTCATTTTTTAGACTATGTTTGGGTCAAAATTGAAGTTATCGATAATGTGAAAATCACAATGATCGAACATTTTTAAGATCAAAATGTGTAAACTGAAAATTCTTATTTGTTTAATTTCACTATTCACATTATCAGCTTGCCAAAATATGCAAAAAAATAACAAAATCCTTGCTAAGGTGATTGATACTTGAACACTATTTGATAGATAAACATGCACCAAAGAATGTCATTGTTAGAAATAACATTCGTTATCAAGAACAGCTAAAACTCAGTTTAGATCTCTAGCAGTCAAAAGATATTCAACACCTTGATAAAACGTCCAAGCGTGATTTGGATTCATGGTGGTGGTTGGATTTCAGGTGCTAAAGATAATGCTAAAGGATATTTTAAGCTGCTTGCAGCATAAAGTTATAATGTTGTTTTGGTGCGATAGCAATTTGCAGCACAAGCAACTTATCCAACGCAATTGTATCAAATCAATATCACACTGCAATTTATCCAGCAAAATGCAAAAAAAAACCATATAAATGCAGATCAATTATTTTTAGCAGGGGATTTAGCTGGGATTAATTCAGCCAGTCCTTATGTAGTGCTTCTCACGAGCCCTAATATCTCCATGCAATCTGGATTTATAGCTACGATAGAAGCTTCACAACTTAAGGAATTGATCTTGTAATGTGGGATCTATGATATGAATGCTTTTATCCATACAGCACCAGATGAAATCAAACTGATTGAGTGAGGGTAAATAAGCTTGTCCAAGTTTATATAGCTAATCAAAAAGATAATCCTGAATATTTAAAACTTTGATCACCTCTACAGCTTTTTACCAAAAACTATCCGCCTCTTTTTTATCAGTGGGGGAAAATAAAGATTTTTTGACTGATACGAAATCCATTCCTTTTGTAAAAGCTTTGCAAGAAAAGCAAAATCCTCGTTCAAGCTATTTCCTACCCCGAATCAAAAGAATGGTTGGTCCATGAGTATCGATTTTCTTAGGTAAAAAAGCGAGTCAATAAATATTTAATCAAACTATTATGTTTTTGAAGAAAAATGTTGCTGCAAAATAAACTCAAAAAATAATGATTTAAACGGTATTGTCATAAAAGCATGTTATAAAAAATGAAATTGTAGCGAGAAATGAAAAATGGAAATTAGTGTAAAGCAAATCAACAAGCGAATAGATGAATTTCAAGAATCTAGTAAAAAAGCATCAACTTTAGAAATTGGCTATAAAACTTATGCGAAGTTAATGAATGAAGATAAATTTGCAGATGCACTGAAAAAAGATCCAAATAACACAATGGTCCGCTACTACAAAGATATAAAAATTAAATTGGTCACAGAAAAACATCATTTTGAGGTGAAGTAAGTTTTTTACTGAAAAGAATAATAAAATTATCATTTATTAAAAAATTTACAACTCAAGGAATGAGTGTGAATTTTTTATCATATTGCATGAGAAAAGTAATATATCTTTAGAGCCCTTACTTGATCCAGCAGGGATCACTCTTTGCTTTTAAAAATCTAAATTTATCACATTTAGAATATTGACATCCGCGACCATTGTTAAACACAACTTGTAACACTTTTTTATTAATTCTTCATTTTTTATCCACTTTTTTTGGATGATGTATCTAAATATTTCTTTTTTTTGATTTTTTTACCATGCGGTTAATGCATTAATAATATTATTTATTAAGAAAAACTAATGAGTTTGAATATTTTTTAAACAGCAGGGTGCTACAATAATTATTGTGATATAGGTATCAAAACCTGCATAATAACTGAATAAAAACAAATATGTGAGAATATTTATCATTTATAATAAATCTTTTTAATATCTATTCATGCCGTAAAAGTAGCCAGTTAGACTTATTTTTAAGTGTTTTTTAATTTAATTAGGCTTAATTATCTTACAAATTGTGACAAAATATATTAAAATAAATACTGGTTTATTTTGTGACGAAAAATAATGGAAATTTTAAACTTTATAAAGAGTTTCAACACGGTAAACACGTATTTAATTTTGGCGATAATTGCCTTGTTGTTTATAATTTCATTTTTCTACTTTATTCATCCAACCTGATTAGGTGGGAAATTGAAAAAAAAGGTGAGTATCATATTGATAACTCACCTTTTTTTATAAAACTAGTTTTTATCAAAGTGATGTTGCTTTTTATTCATAAAATTTAATGGCTGAGATTACAAATAGCTAAAGATTGTATTGTAAATTGAATTTATATAACATACCAACCAACTGGTATCTTTTGATGAATTTATGAATTCTATACTTTTTGCCTATAGTTTATTGGCTATCGCTATCCTCGCTGAAGTAACTGGTTCAACTTTCTTAGTGAAATCCCAAGGCTTCACAAAGTTAGTCCCAAGTTTACTGGTGGTGTTTTTTTATGTGATTTCTTTCTATTTACTTTCTCAAGTGATTAAAACAATTCCATTAGGTATTGCTTATGCAATTTGGGCTGGTGTTGGTATTATTCTCACTGCTTTGGTGGGTTACTTCATTTTCAAACAAAGCTTAGACTTTGCTGCAATTGCAGGTATTGGATTAATTATTTCAGGTGTATTGGTGATTAATTTATTTTCAACATCAGCAGGACATTGATAAAAGCACGAAGCGGGTAAGATTTGAGTATGGATAAAATTGTTGGAAATGCTTATCAACGTAAAAAAGATCCTGAAGGTGTTAAAAAATTAATTTTAGCCAACACGATGAATTTAGTTGCTGAACACGGTGTAAATGGTGTGTCGATTCAAAGTATTGCAACTCATTCAGGTGTAACTAAAGGTGGTATATTTCATCATTTTGCCAATAAACAAGTTTTAATTGAGGCAATGTTGGAAGAGTTAATCCAACAATTGGACCAGCAAGTCAGCCTAGCAATTGAAAAAGATCCAGTCACTTATGGCTGCTTTACTCGCGCATATATTGATGTCACCTTAAGTTCTTCATTTGGAGTCAACACTATATGGAGTGCTTTAAGCATGACATTGATGACAGATAAATCTTACAGTGAGAAGTGGGATCAATGGCTAACACGACGGTTATCTCAACATGCTGAAACTGATTATTCTGTCACATTAAAAATATTACGTTATGCTGCCGATGGGGTATGGTTTGTAGAAAGTCTATCCCCAAAAATACAGGATAATTATGAGAAAATTAAACAGGAATTATTGTTAAGGAGTTATCCTGAATAGTGATTCATTTGCTCAGATTTTTAAGCAAAATCAATATCTACAAACTAAAATAAAAATTCTAAAAAAAACCAAGCCAATTGATTTTGGCTTGGAATGGAAAAATTATTTAAATCATTGCTTTATGGTTTATTCACTCCCTAAAGTCATTAAACTTGCATTTCCGCCTGCAGCCGCAGTATTGATACTGATCGCACGCTCAATGAGTAATGGTGCAAGTGGAACAATTGTATTGGCATCCGTTAAGTGAGTTATGCCGACAATTGCACCTTGACGTTGCGCAATCTGGGTCTGTAATTCTTTTAGCCCCGCACCTTGATGTAAAACTGCATCAAATTCTCCAGCAACAACATCCTTGATCATCGAAAATTTTTGTTGCAATACTTTTGGCATCGCTTGAATCATTTTTAAAGCAATCGCATCATCACTTAAAATACAGACTTGCGTATTGAGAGACAAAATTGCATTAAATTGATTCAGCAAAGCCTGTTCTTGCTCTGCGATTGCCAATATCCGATGACGTGATACAACATGATATTGATTCAATTCACCTGTTGGGCCCGGGAGCTCATATAAGGCAATCGGTGATTGATACTGATGCAAAGTCCATTGTGAATAATGCTGTTTTGCCCAAGTGTGAAATTCTCTTTGAATCTCAGATGGTTTTAGATTGAGCTGTTCAGAGATATTTTTTACAGTACCAAAAGGATGCTTTGGTAGGGCTGTATGCTGCATTAATTTATATAAATAAATCGGACCGCCAGCTTTAGGCCCTGTTCCTGATAAGCCTTCACCACCGAAAGGTTGTACGCCAACAACAGCCCCTACAATATTACGGTTAATATATAAGTTACCCACTTCCGCATGTTCAATGGTAGTTTGAATAGTTTCATCGATACGTGTATGTAAACCCATGGTTAAGCCATATCCTTTTGCATTGATATGTTCTAACAATTGCTTTAATTCACCATATTTATAGGTAATGACATGCAATACAGGTCCAAAAACTTCACGTTTTAAATCATTCAGATTTGGAAGTTCAATCACCGTCGGGACAATAGATGTGCCTGCATTTAGATCAGATGTTGGTGTTTCATAAGCAAGTTGATGTATTGCATAACCCTTGCTACGCATCATTTCGATATGCTTTTCAATATTCTGTTGCGCTTCAGAATCAATCACTGGACCTATATCTGTTTTAAGCAAAATAGGTTGCCCAATGTTGAGCTGTTGCATGGCGCCTTTAAGCATCTTAATTAAGGTTGCTGCATTGTCTTCTTGAACGCACAATACACGCAGGGCAGAACAACGTTGACCAGCACTATCAAATGCTGAGTTTACTGCATCGATTACGACTTGTTCTGTCAGTGCAGAAGAATCTACGATCATCGCATTTTGACCACCTGTTTCAGCAATTAGCGGAATCGGTTGACCTGTTGGACTCAGACGTTGTGCTACGGTTTTTTGTAAAATCTTAGCAACTTCAGTGGAACCTGTGAACATAATGCCTTGAATACGCTCATCTTGGCTGAGTTTTGCTCCAACTGTTTCACCACGACCAGGAAGTAATTGTACAACTGATTTTGGAACTCCTGCTTCCCATAAGATTTGAATTGCTTGTGCTGCAATTAATGGGGTTTGTTCAGCAGGTTTAGCAATTACGGTATTTCCTGCAACAAGTGCTGCCGAAATTTGTCCAGTAAAAATTGCAAGTGGGAAGTTCCAAGGGCTGATGCATAAAATTGTACCCAGTGGGCTGAGTGTCCCATTTTCCTCAATGCTTTGCATTTGTGCTGCATAGTATCTGAGGAAATCAACAGCTTCACGTACTTCAGCAATACCATTACTATAGGTTTTACCACTTTCACGGCATAGTAAAACCATTAGCTCCTGAATACGCGACTCCATAATCGAAGCAGCTTTGAGCAATAACTCTGCACGAAAATCTTGAGATGCATTTTTCCAATTTTCAAAAGCTTGATGAGCGTTATCTAAGGCCAAATCCACTTGTGTTGTTTCTGCTTCGATCACATAACCAACTAGATCTGCATGATCAGCTGGATTACGGATTTCTTGCGAATTTATTTCTGATAAGTCTCGTAAATCAAGCTGATCGACAAGGCTATAACTGTTCCATTGGTGTTTTAAATAGTACTGAACAGTTTGATTTAAATCCTTTAATTTACTGTCATCGGCTAGGTCTAAACCTTGAGAGTTTTGGCGTATGCCTTGATATAAATTATGAGGAAGTGGAATAGCAGGGTGTTTTAGCCCAATTGCATGTTCTTTTTCTGCAGTATGTAAAATCTCTTGAACTGGGTTTTCAATCAAGTCTGCAATTTTAATATTTTTATCAGCAATACGGTTAACAAATGAGGTATTAGCACCATTTTCCAATAAACGTCGAACCAGATAGGCCAATAAGGTTTCGTGATTACCGACAGGCGCATAAATACGACATGGAATCCCTAATTTTTGATCTGAAACCTTGCCTACTACTTGTTCATAGAGTGGTTCACCCATGCCATGTAAGCATTGGAATTCGTATTGACCAGGATAATATTTTTGTGGATCTGCTAACTCATAAATTGTGGCAAGCGTTTGTGCATTATGTGTCGCAAATTGCGGATACACTTGATCAGGTGCAGCCAATAATTTTTTTGCACAAGCAATATAAGACAAATCTGTATGCACTTTACGGGTAAACACTGGATAGTCAGACATACCTTCAATTTGTGCTTTTTTGATTTCACTGTCCCAGTAAGCACCTTTGACCAGACGAATCATTAAACGTTTTTGACTGCGTTTTGCCAGATCAATAATATAATCCACCACATAGAAACAACGCTTTTGATAGGCTTGGATCACAAAGCCAATACCTTTCCAGTTTGCTAGTTGTGGCTCAAAGCATAAACGCTCAAGTAATTCTAAAGACAGCTCTAACCGATCCGCTTCTTCTGCATCAATATTGAGGCCAATATCATAAGTCTTTGCTAAAAGTGCTAAATTTAAAATACGAGGATAAAGTTCATGATGCACACGTTCGGTTTGAGAACGTTGATAACGTGGATGTAAAGCCGAAAGTTTAATAGAAATTCCTGGACCAGTATAAACATCTTTACCTTCAGACGCTTTACCTATGGCATGAATCGCTTGTGTATAGTCTTCGAAATAGCGATCTGCATCGTGTTCAGTCAGTGCAGCTTCACCAAGCATGTCATAAGAATAACGGAAACCTTTGTCTTCAAGGGTTTTGGCATTGTCCAAAGCCTCTTCGATGGTTTCACCAGTAACAAATTGCTCACCCATCATACGCATTGCTGCATCAACTGCTTTACGGATGATGCCTTTACCTGTACGTGCTAAAAGCGAAGTGAGGATCCCAGAAAGGCTAGTCTGTTTAGGTGTTTCCATCAGTTTGCCAGTCAGCATGAGTCCCCATGCAGCAGCATTGACAAACATGAGATTACTTTGGCCTAAATGATCTTTCCAGTTACCTTGATTAATTTTATCGCGAATCAATAAGTCTCGGGTCGCACTATCAGGAATACGCAATAAGGCTTCAGCTAGGCACATCAATGCAATGCCTTCTTGTGAAGACAATGAAAATTCTTGTAGCAGTCCTTGTACAATCCCTGCTTTGCCTGATGAACTTTTACGGTCACGTAAGCTATGCGCTAAATTAAATGCAATGTCATAGATTTTCTGATTCATCTCTTCAGAAATTTGACTGTGTTCAAGTAAGTTTTCAACACATTCCGACTCAGCAAGACGCCATGCATGATTGATTTTTTCTTCAAAATCAGTTTTGTCTTTAAATTCGGTAATGTAATCCAAACTTGGCAGTAGGTTTGCGTTTAAAACTTGAGGTGAATCCATATTCATTGTCAACGTCCTGTGACTAGCAAATATTTTTGTTGAGCAGATGGGTTTATATAATTTATGATTACAGAATATTTAGTGAATAACTCACTATAATTTGAATAATATTTAGAGAATTATTCTATGGAAAGCGCTTATTTAAACTTGGATCGTATAGATATTCGAATTTTGGATATTTTGCAAAAAGATGGGAAAATTTCCAATATTAAGCTGGCTGAAAAAGTCAATTTATCGCCTACAGCTGCGCTTGCTCGAGTACAGAAATTGACAGGAGAAGGGTTTATTTTAGGCTATGAAGCAAAACTAAATCCAAAAATGTTAGGCGCTAATTTTGTTGTATTTGTTGAGATTCTTTTAGATAAAACCACACCCAATGCTTTAGATGCGTTTTCAGATGCAATCGTACAATATCCAGAAATTATGGCATGTCATATGATCAGTGGTGGTTTTGATTTTTTGGTAAAGATTCGATGTGCTGATATGGAAGAGTTTCGTCGTATTTCAGGGCAGGTGCTATGGCAATTGCCTGGGGTAAAAGAAACGCGTAGTTATCCAGTAATGGAAGTGATTAAAGACAGCTCACAATTACATTTAAATTTTAAAGCGAAAGTAAAGAAATAGAAAAGGGGCATGAATGCCCCAACTCTAATGATTTATTCAAGCACATGAATTTACATGTTTTTCATTTCACGATTATAAATTTGTTCAGCATTTTCAAAACGATCAATCACATCTTTTTCAGGCGCTTTGTCCATTAAACTGACCACAATGATACTGATGAAAGACAGGATAAAGCCTGGAACGATTTCATATAAACCGGTATGTACCATCGTGTTTTTCCAAACAATTACTGTTGCAGCACCGACAATGATACCGATTATTGCACCATTCAAAGTCATACGTTTCCAGAACACAGACAATAAAATAAGTGGACCAAATGCTGCACCAAAACCAGCCCATGCATAAGCGACTAAACCAAGTACCTTACTTTCTGGGTTAAATGCCAAAATGATAGCCAGTACTGAAATGGCTAAAACCATTAAACGACCGACCCAAACCAACTCATTTTGTGAGGCTTTTTTGCGAAGAAAAGATTTATATAAATCTTCAGTCAAGGTGCTTGAGCATACCAAAAGCTGACAGCTTAATGTACTCATTACAGCAGCTAAAATAGCGGCTAAAACAACACCTGCAACCCATGGATTAAATAAAATTTTGGTCAATTCCATAAACACTGTTTCTGGATTTTTTGCCACAATTGCAGCAGACGGAATGTCCGGATGTGCTTGGAAATAAGCAATACCAACATAACCGACAGCAACAGCACCTGCTAAACATAGAATCATCCACGCCATACCAATACGACGAGCATTGGGAATAGTTTTCACTGAATCTGCTGCCATAAAACGGACTAGAATATGTGGTTGTCCAAAATAGCCTAAGCCCCATGCCATTGATGAAATGATGGCGATAAAACTAACTCCTTGGAACATATTTGCGGCATGGGGGCGTGCGGTTTCAATCAATTGATTGACATGTTGTAAATCACCAACTGCCAAGAAAGTCATAATTGGCGCCAAAAGCAATGCAAAAATCATCAAGCCCGCTTGAAATGTATCCGTCCAACTGATCGCAAGGAAGCCACCAATACACACATAGCTGATGGTTGCAATCGCACTGACCCAAAGAGCAGTGGTGTAGTTCATAGCAAAAATACTTTCAAATAAACGTGCACCTGCCACCATGCCTGAAGCACAGTAAATACCAAAGAAGATTAAAATGACCAGTGCAGAAATGATACGTATCACTTTCTTTTTATCACCAAAACGGCTGGTGAAATAATCTGGTAATGTTAATGCATTATTTTGTATTTCAGTATGGACACGTAAACGGCCTGCGACCAAGTACCAATTGAGCCAAGCACCAATAATAAGCCCGATTGCGATCCATGATTCAGATAATCCAGTCAGGTAAATTGCACCCGGTAGTCCCATGAGTAGCCAACCACTCATATCCGATGCACCCGCTGAAAGTGCGGTGACAAAACTCCCTAAACTTCGACCTCCCAAAATATAATCTGAGAAATCGGTGGTTTTTCTATAGGCATATAAGCCAATACAAACCATTGCAATAATATAAAAGATAAACGTTACAACTGTGGGGTTGAGTGAGTCCATATTTAATTCAGTCCTTGTGGAGTAAATCTCCAAGTTTTATTTTTTATCGCATAAGTTTCACGAGCGAATTCTTTCACACAACTAAAAAATATCGCTGTGATTTTTATAAGGTGATTGTGCAAGATTTATGTATCCGATTGTAACTTTAGATACAAATGCAAATAATCAGCAATTTATATCTAAAAAATTCTACTGGGAGTGTTTAAGTGACTGTGGGATTATACTTTACGTAAAGTTACATTGTTAACATTTAATTGATAGTTCCATAAAAATTGTTTATCGAAATGACATCTTTTGCTAGTACAAAAGCAGATGAGAAGGAATATTATTATCACTGCACAACTATAGTGCATAAATACATAATGAGCAGATCACATGGAAACGGTTCAACTTGAAGTTACAAGAATAGAAAAAGATTTGTTAGGAAGTAAAGAAGTTCCTATAAACAGTTATTATGGCATTCACACAATCCGAGCTTTAGAAAATTTTAATATTTCTAAACATACCGTTGGAGAGCAAAACTTTTTTATTCGTGCTTTGGCTCAGGTCAAAAAGGCCTCGGCACAAACTAATTTGCAATTTAATACGATCTCTGAAGAAATCAGTGTAGCAATTCAAAAAGCCAGTGATGAACTGATTGAAAATCCGCAAAATTGGAAAGATGAATTTCCAACAGATGTATACCAAGGTGGCGCGGGTACATCGATTAATATGAATACCAATGAAGTTATTGCCAATATTGCGTTAGAGTCTTTAGGTTATGCGAAAGGACGTTATGACATCATCCATCCAAATGACCATGTTAATAAATCTCAATCGACCAATGATGTCTATCCCACAGCATTACGTTTAGCAACTTACTATTCACTGGATTTGTTATTTGAAAAAATCAATAACTTGATTAGTTCACTGACATTGAAATCTGCTGAGTTTCAATATGTGTTAAAAATGGGACGAACACAGTTACAAGATGCTGTCCCAATGACATTAGGGCAAGAGTTTCATGCCTTTGCTACATTACTCAAAGAAGATGTTCGTTTAATTAAAAAAACCCGTGAACTTTTATTAGAAATTAATTTAGGCGCTACTGCGATTGGTACAGGCGTAAATACGCCTCATGGTTATGCTACCCAGGTCAATGAAAATTTAAAAGCCTTAACAGGATTAAACTTAAGTGGTGCAGAAGATTATGTTGAAGCGACCAGTGATTGCGGTGTATTTATTATCCTTTCAAGCACCTTAAAACGTTTGGCTGTAAAACTTTCTAAAATTTGTAATGACTTACGTCTATTAAGTTCTGGCCCAAGAACAGGTTTATGGGAAATTCGCTTACCTGAATTACAAGCTGGTTCATCGATCATGCCAGCGAAAGTCAATCCAGTGATTCCCGAGGTGGTCAATCAAATTGCATTTAAAGTGATTGGTAATGATTTAACCATTACCTTTGCAGCAGAAGCAGGCCAATTACAGTTAAATGTTATGGAACCTGTGATTGCACTTACCATGAATGAGTCAATTGAGTTACTAATCCATGCAATCCAAACCTTGGATGAGAAGTGTATTCAAGGTGTGGTTGCCAATGAAAAAACCTGTTTTGATGCTGTGATGCGTAGTGTCGGAATAATTACCTTACTTGATCCAATTTTAGGTCATGCGAAGTGTGATGAAATTGGGAAGCAATGTATTGCTGAAAATAAAACCATTCAAGAGGTTGTACTTGAACAAGGTTTATTGAGCCAAGAACGTCTAGATGAAATTTTCTCTTTTGAAAATATGATTGCAGAAATTGCAGTACAGCCATATGAAGAAATCGGTAAAGCAGGCTAATTGTTTGAATTACGGCTATTGATCCGTGTAAAAAAGATCTGATAGATACAGCATTTGGGTGCTGTATTTTTATGCATGGTAAAAAAAGTAAAGTTTCTTTATAATTCAACAAAATTTAAAATCACCAACAAAAGTCAATAATCTATGAATAATAAACATTTAATTCTCGCCTTAAGCTTGGTACTTCTTTCTGGATGCGCGAAAAAATCGGAACAAGCTGCTGAAACTTCAGCAGCTGCTCAAGATGCACAAGTCGTTGCTCAGGATGCTGTTCAAGCGGCTGATGCCGCAGAAAAAAGTACTGAGCAAGCTAGTGAAAATTCTGTTGATACTACACCTCTGACTGAACAAAAACCTGAAACTATTTTAAGTACCGATGTCAGCCAAGCAGAAAAAGCACGTCGTATGGTGCGAGAAGCACAGGTTAATTTCACAGCCAAAGATGTGGTGAAAACTGCTTTAGAAATTGATAAGCTCACTTTTCAAGCGGGTGGCTTTATAGAGCAGAAAAATATCAGTTTTGATGTACTCGATGTAAAAACACAAAAAATTGCGGATGGTAAAATCCGAGTTTTTGAAAAAGTTGATCCGCATGCTGAGATCATTGTCAGAGTACCGAGTGATAAAGCTGCGATATATGTCAATCAGTTATTGCCATTGATGTACTTTTTAAATCAACAACAATATTCTGCTAAGCGTTTTGAGTTAAAGCTTTTAGAAGAAAAAATTGGACAAACGCAAAGCGTTCCAAGTGATACCAAACCATCACAGCTGAATGAAATTTCCCGTTTAACCCAACTTGAAGTTCAAGATCGTGTGCGTTTTAGCACGATTAGTATTGCCATTAAGCAACCTGCGATGGTGAGAGAAAGTCTGGATGTTGATGTTGCTGCTGTGGCACGCTTAAACGGTGATAGTTTTTGGAAGCGTGCTTGGGAAGGTGTTCAATATGGCTGGCAATTTATTTTGGATTTATTGGTTATTTTAGTCACCATTTGGCCTCTTTATTTACTGGTATTTATTGGCTTGATTATTTATCGAGTGATTAAACCTGTAATGAATAAATTATTTAATGATTCATCATCGACTAAAGCGCCTAAAGATGTAACAAAAGATCAGATGAATTCTACAGATGAAAATGAATAATTTTGCTTAGTGCTATGCTGTAATTTTTAAAACCAGTGCAATTGCACTGGTTTTTTAATGTGTTGTCAGTTTTTCAAAAAGCTGTTGCATCCCTTCAGTCGCACTCATTTTTAAACATTGATATTGTTGGGGAACACGCTCATAACTGGCTTGTGGATCAATATAATATGCATCACAGTGTTCTGGAATCTCGTGTATCAAACTTGCCACAGGGTAAACGGTTAATGTGGAGCCGATAACAATAAAAATATCAGCATCACGGATTATCTGTACTGCTTCTTCATAAGCAGGAACTGCTTCACCAAACCAAACCACATGGGGGCGAAGTGGATATCCTTCAGGACATTTATGTTGTTCTAGATCCAATTGCCAACCATCTATAGGATAAAACTGAGTTGTGTACTGCGAATTGGGTTTAGAACTTTTAGCAAGGCGAATATTGCCATGTAAATGAATAACTTGTTGGCTTCCAGCACGTTCATGAAGATCATCAATATTTTGAGTAATTACAATGACATCAAAATGTTGTTCGAATTGAGCAATGATATTGTGTGCTTGATTAGGGTGGGCTTGGAGAATATGTTGACGTCGTTCATTATAAAAACGTTGCACCAATGCAGGATTACGCTCCCAAGCTTCAGGTGTAGCCACCTCTTGAATATCATAATTCTCCCATAAGCCATTACTATCTCGGAAAGTGCTGATTCCACTTTCCGCACTCATTCCCGCACCTGAGAAAACTACAATTTTTTTCATAGGATAAACAATTAAAATTTTTAAAATGCTAACATAAATATTGTGAAATATGACTG
>Ga0256908_1000122_pt1 | contig 46054 bp, 48 predicted proteins | sample MC6MC0761MT_FD_186331 | JGI IMG/M metagenome (GOLD analysis project Ga0256908, IMG submission 186331) | Metatranscriptome of enriched soil aggregate microbial communities from Iowa State University, Ames, United States - MC6-MC0761-MT... | ecosystem: Environmental > Terrestrial > Soil >... | reverse complement strand
ATCAAGGCAAAAGGTACCAATAGATATAAATAGAATGCCTAAAATATAATACTAGGCTTTGTTTCCTTTAAGCGGAGACTCAGTAAATATTATTTCACAATAAGTAGTGGAAAATCAAAGCAATATAGCCGTAAAAGATGCAATGGTAGACACTTCAGCCTGGTGGATATAAGGTGGCCGGGAAGCAATCCTACCAGCGCTTACCTAAGCTGATACCAACGAAGCATGAAGCTTGCCAGAAGGTGTTCTTCTGTTGCAGTAATACAGGTATTGCTTTGGTGTAACAGGCTAATTGTGCACCGATCTGGAATTGCTGCACAAAGCCAGACGGCCTGTCGGGACTGAATATAACTGAGGGGCTGATATATATGCCGGGTATACAGCGTAATTCATTCAAACCCTTACTCCACTTATCAGCGCCCAGTATTCGGTTACGGCTCAGGAACAGATCCTGATTATCTTCTGTATAGGCTTCTGAACTGGCATAGGCTTGTTGTTGTGCATCGTATCGCAGCAGATTAAGGTATACAGGCTTCAGAAGGGCCAGTGTGAATCCTGCTTCCAGGCTGGCTTTCAGGCTTATATTGCCTTGCAGGACAGACGGGACGATTGTCCATTCGCGACCATAACCCAATTGTGTGGTATAGACTTTATATTGCTTGCCAAATATATATGGCCTGTATGCAGTCAGTCCGCGGTAAGCGGTATCTTGTCTTTGCTGTCGTACTTCCTTTTCATGACGGATCTCGGCTACCTGCAGTCGGATGAAACTTTCATCCTTTGTATTTTTGTTGAAATGATAGTGTACCTGTCCGCTCCAACCTGTGGTATGTAAGCGTCCGCCAACATAAACGGCATGCCGGTAATTGCTATCTGTACCCCACTCTTTTAACTGCTTTATGCGGGTTTTGGTCTTTTGCTGCTGTACTTTGGCTTTTTCCTGTACCTTATTTTTGGTGATACTTACAGATTGCCATACTTTATCTTGTGCGCTCATTTGCTGCAAAGATGCCAGCACCAGCAGACAAGATATGACGCAGCCCGGAAGACTTTTTGTAATGGCGTTGATAAAGAGGTACTTAAGCATTTTCATAATATCTGACAGTTGAGGCTTCCTGCATACACACAAAGAATGCCTCATTTATTGCGTCGCAAGTTATCATATTTTGTGGTTACTTTGCCGGAATTTTGCCAGATCACCGGATCGATGAAAACGTTTTTCAATACTATATATACTTATACCGTCACGTGCTGTAGCCTGTTGCTGGCCTTATTTTCATATGGCACAACTAATGCACAGCAATCTATCCCGGCCCTGAACCAGCTGGTACCGGCATACCGTATGCCCTATCACAGATGGCACTGGCAGGTGTACAAAACACCGGCTGCTCATATTTATTATCCTGCAGGTATGGACAGTGTATGCGCATTCACCCTGGCACATTATCTACAAGAGAAGGCGATCGTGGAAAAGAAAACCGGCATGTCGGTAAAAGGCACTCCGAGCCTGATTATTTATCCTGCTGTAAGCCAGGCTTATGAATCGCGCATCGGGAGTTGGGATGCGGGCACACAGGCTTTCCCGACAATAGCCCGGCAGGGCAATCGCATCATACTGGGTTTTAATGGCAGTTATGCAGATTTTACAGCACAGCTGCGCGCAGCCTTTGTGCGTAATATGTGGCAGCAGTCTTTTGGTTATATCAATGGTACAGACATTCGCAGTACGGCCAATGAGCTGGACTGGCAATGGTTTAAGGAAGGCTGCATACAATATATGGCTGCGGGTTTTTCATTAGCCGATAATGATGTACTATTTCAATGGTATCGCCGCCAGTCTTTTCCTGTATGGTCTACCGCGATAGAAACCGCACCGGAGCAGCAACTCATTGCGGTGAAAGGATTCTGTTATTTTCTCGAACAGACTTACAGAAAAGATGCGGTAAAACAAATCCTGTTTCAATTACGGAAGAAAAAGACATTTGCAGTAGCTGTACGTTTGGTCTGCAAGCGCTCTTTTACACAGTTGCAGGACCTGTACATGGCATTTTTATACAGCCGTTACGGACAAGCGCAGCAGAGTAATGATACTTTTATTACGCCGATCTTATCATGCGCAGATTCTTTGCTGGGGCATCATCAGGCCAGGCTGGTCTGGGCTAATGCGGATACTTCTTCTGCGCTATGGATCAGGCAAAGTACTGAAAGCCGCAGTGTATGGATGCAGCAGGCGGGACAGAAACCGAGGAAATTATACACTTATTTATTACCCTCATGGATCAGTAATTACAACTGGGATACCTATCCTTTGGTACAGGTAAGTGCGAGACGCATTTACATCATTGCCCCGGAAAAAGGAAATATACAGGTATCGGAATATACCAGTTCCGGTGCGAAACTTAAGCGCAGTGCATTACCCCGCGGTATAGATGGCATCAGTAGTTTTGAAGCGGTGAATGAACGGGAGTGGCTGATGACGGCCTATACTAAGGGGCGAAGTGATGTGATCCGTTTCCTGCCGGGCAGTCTGAAAGTAATCCCGGTGACCAATGATCTTGCTGATAATACATTGCTTACTGCAGATAAATCAACGGGTACAATCCGCTACTACAGCGGTTATCCTGATCTGATAAAACTGAAAAAGAATAGCCGTATAAAAGATAGTATTGTGGCGGATACGATAAAAGGCAAGGCTTATGGCTGGTATAGTAATGCTATGGAAGGAAAAGCAGAACAACTGCTGATCAGTGACAGTACTGTATTTGAGCAACAATTGCAGGCCGCACTATCGGCAACAGATACTTCATTGCCGCAACACCGGAAAACCTGGTTACTGACTTATTATAAGCAGAAAAAAACGGATGACAGTATTGCCGCACTGGAAGCAAAGTATAAATCACAGGGTGGAAACTCTTTCCTGCAGCAGGTTTTGGGCAGTAATAAGGATACCGGCATACAAAAGGATTATACCATTTTTGACCCGAAGCAAGTACAGCACTATCGACTGCAATTGCATAGTCTGTGGTTCCAGGCAGCAATCAATAATGATTATTTCATCAATCGCCTGCAACCCTACCAGGGCTATCTGGGTACGTATAAGTATCCGGAGATCGGTGGTATGTTCAGCAGTGGCTACAGCGATATCTTTGAACAGCATCAGTTCAGTATCGGCTATAAATTACCGGCTGGTACAGAAGGCAGCGATTTTTTTGTACGCTATCATAATAAACAAAAACGCCTGGACTGGTATGCACTCTATTTCCGAAAAGTAGAAAGCCTGAAACCTGATCCCCGACAGGCATGGGTAGATGCACAGGGTATTCCTTACCCGGCTGCGGCCAAGGTAAAGACGTATTATTATGAACTGGGTTTTAATTATCCCTTCACCTATCATAGTGCAGTAAGTGCTACGATTGCTTATCGTAAGGGTCGTACCGTATTCCTAGCTACTGATCCGTACAGTCTGCCTTATCCGGCATTGCGGGAGCAATGGAATATGAATACGGTGGCGCTGAATCACAACCACCTGAAACCAACAGTACATAATAATGCCTTCTATAGTGGCTTTCGCAATAAGCTGCTATTAGATGTAATGATGCAGATCGGCAGTAAAAATCCGGCATTTACTTATGGTATCAGTAATCAGTTTGAATGGCATCAGCCATTACATAAAGCCATTAACTGGGTTACGATGCTGAAAGTCGGTTATAGTGGTGGTGGGGAACATATCCTGTACACATTCGGTGGTGTAGATTATAATGTAAATGGTAAGGTGGACTCCTCTGTATTATTCAACCAGCAGGCTCCATATGTATTCCAGAGCCTGGTGACGCAGTTGCGGGGCTTTAAGCAGAACAGCCTTTATGGTAATGTATACGGTTTGCTGAATACTGATGTATATGTACAGATTTTTGATGGCTTGTTTGATTATAAAACACCCTATTCCTTTATCAACCGATTGCAGTTAGGAGCATTTGCAGATGTAGCCTGGGCCAGGGAAACCTGGAAGCCGGATGCACGCTGGCAGCAAAAGCATAGTTTCGGCCTCAGTGCCAAAACGATCCTTGCAGGCTATCCTGTACGACTAGACCTGGCTTTTCCTTATAACTTCGGCCAGCAGCCTATGCTGCATTTTTCATTAAGGTTGTAATATAACCACTACCCTTACACGCTTTCCTGAAACGGTATGCAGGATATACAATCCCGGTGCAATGCTGTTCAGGTTTACCTTTGTGCCCACCTGTATCCAGCCGATATTACGTCCTTGCAGGTCGTTTATGTAAGACACCTTTTCTCCCTCGGGAAGATTAATGATACCCTGAGATGGATTCGGGAAAACAGTTATATCAGGTTGGTGTACTGCTTTTATAGTCATAGGGTTGCCCAGTTCTGTCTCGCTGCACATACTGTAGTGCTGCTCATTATATCGCTGCTTAGCCGGAATAGTATATTGGTTACTTGTATTCGGGTAGCCTATTGATGGCCATGGCGCAGATATATACCAGAATGCAGGCACCGTCTTACGGTAGTATGAAGTGTCATTAACTATTCCGGTACCGGATGGCTGAACCGTACCCAGTATACTATTTCCATAAAGGAAATGCCCGAAGCCTGGAATACTGAAGCTGCCCATCAATGATCCTGGATTGGTGGTCTCATTGCCGATGAAGGCCTGCTCTGCGGTTTGGGGCGTACCACTGGTGGCAATAATGCCATAAAGCTCTGAGCAGTTACGGAGAAATACATTGTCCGGGCCCGATGGGCCCCAGTAATGATCTATAATGATATTCTGCACCACATTGCCTTCAAATAAATTGGCATAGGCATAATGTCCGTGCAGAGATATATCTCCGGAAAAATCCGGAATGGCCTCTGAGCGCTTGGGCTCAAGGCTGTAATTATAAGCCAGCACATTACCATTGGCGCCATACTTAACCATCATGGCATGTCGCAGTTTCCGGAAGATGTTGTTTTCTACCAGGCAGGAGCCGGAATGATTGTCCAGCGTGACTCCGTAGCCTCGTGTGCCCGTTCCGTCAAAGGTAAATGCATCATGAAAATAATTGCCCTGTACCTGTATATGTGTACTCAGGCTGATCATGACATGCGAACCCGCACTCTTATTGCTTTCTACCCCGCGCAAAAAACCATATACCGCCTGTTCGAACAGAAAATTGTAGCCTGCTCCGCTGGCCGGTTCATCGATACGCTCTATATAAAAACAGGAAAATCCATTACCCTGTTGTAGGCTTATGGGGCGTATTTGCGGATGCAGCGCGCTATCATAAGTAATGCGTAATGGATAGCGCAGGTATACCTGGTTGTTATGAACAGAATCGATCAGTAATAGCTGGCCCACACTATAGGTCGCCCAGGGTGCAGGTACTACATCCCAACTGCCATTTTCCTCCCTTATTTCGGCAAATGTCCCTGCCCGGAGTCCGCTGGTATCATTGACTTCAAGTATGGAACTGCCTTCGGTATATCCCTGGATCACATCTCTTAAATTACCCGCTCCGCTGCCGGCCACTTCAAAGCAATTGGAAGGGGCACCGCCCAGATCGAAATACAACCGGGTAGCGCCGGCACTGGCGCCGCGAATAATAATGCCCGCCGGAATATGCTGTGTGCTGTTGAATCGATATGTACCTGCGGGAAAATGTACAGTTCCGCCATTACTACCCAGGGCCTGGATGGCTTGTGATAAGGCTGCCGAGTTATCTGCGCTGGAATCGTTCCAGCCTCCATGATCGAGAATAGAGGTTACAGAGATGGCAGGATTGGTTAGTGGCATGTCGGATACTGCCTGCCAGTTATGGCGCTGATGCGCGGGTAATAATTGTGCACTCAGGTAAGCGGGACAAAGGAGCAGAAGCAGGGTCAGGCATCTCTGCCATCCATTCAAATGTAGCATACGCAAATTTAATTGGATTTAAGCTGAAAATGAACTCTGTATATGTCATCTTAAAAGAATATGTGCCCTTTGGTTTCCGAAAGAGGTATTCGCCTCGAGTGTCTTAACAAACAATAAAACAAAAGCGGAAGATGTAGGTACATCTTCCGCTTTTGTTTTATTGTTAATCATTATAATAATCTTTCCTGTTCTCTCATCCAGCGTTCCGGTATTTCCTGCTGTGCTGCGGTCTCATAATCTTTTTGCGAACAAGGCATATAAGACTGATCCGGCATCTGCATCCACCACCTGCCGGTAATGCGGCTTTTCAGAAATACGGTATCATACTCTGCAAAGGGTACGTTATATACCAGGAACTGGTCGTTCTGTGCCGGTGCTGCTTCTGATATGCGGATACGGTAACCATCTATAAAGTACCAGAGCATCTGTGCAATCAGTTTTGCTCCCTGACGCGCTTCATCATCCTCCGGATTATATCCATAAATACCAACAGAACACATTTTGCTACTCATACCGGCATAACGCATCAGCTGGCACAGTTCATCTCCGAAAAATCCATTAGGGGAGGCATCCGGGAGAAAAGGTGCATCGCAACGGCGCAGGGCATTCATATCTACACTCAGCAGGCTGCAATTACGCAATACAGGCTCCATCTCTTCCATATCACTACGTACGGTACCTAATCGGTAAAAATCGAAACGTAATTTGTCCAGGGTCTCCAGCATACGCGGATTTACATAATAGCTCTGGAAGCCGATATGACTGTAGTTGCGGATATAATTGGGATGACTGGTCAGCATATCCATCAGGAAGCTTCTGTCGCTGAGGGCTTCTTCATCTTCCAGGTCGATAAGGCTGTCAATCACCGCGGCATCAATCGTTTCCTGTTGTTGTTTGAACGATTCGTATTGCTGTAACGTCAGGTCCTGTGTACCACCCAGCAGGATAACGATCTTTCCGGCTTTGTGTAACTCTTCCAGGATAATGCGCAATGCTGCTTTGGTATCGGTAATAGCGGCCCCTTCTATAATATTGCCCAGATCGGCAATCTGTATATTAGGATACCAGTTGTATAAAGCATAAAATGCCTCTCTGATGGCATTCGGGGCATCTGAGTACACATCTGTACCCTGCCCTCCACGGCGCTCACCACAGCCCAGCAGGATAATATCTGCTGCATCGAGGTCTATGCCACCTGTTCTCAGGGCCTTGATAGAACGGGCCAGCTGCAGGGAATCATAGTCTCTCGGATGGATCAGGTCCTGGAAATGTAAATGGCTCAGGAATGCATCAAAATCAAGCATATCAATGGTTTATTTGGCGGCGAAGTTAGTACTTTGGATTGATTTGTTATTGTTCGAAAATACATTAATTTTGTCGCGCATTAAACAATATTAATCTAAGGAAATAATAATACTATGGGACGCATATTTGAGGTACGTAAATCGAAAATGTTTGCACGTTACGACAGAATGGCTAAGCAATTTACCCGTATTGGTAAAGAAATTGCAATTGCTGTAAAAGCCGGTGGTCCTGAACCGGATACCAACCCTGCTTTACGTCGTGTAATGCAGAATGCCAAATCGATCAACATGCCTAAAGAGCGCATCGAAGGTGCGATCAAAAATGCACTGGGTAAAGATACCAGCACATTTGATGAAGTACTGTATGAAGGTTATGGTCCGCATGGTATTGCAATACTGGTAGAAACTGCTACTGATAATACAACCCGTACCGTTGCCAATGTACGTACACACTTCAATAAAGGTGGTGGTAGCCTGGGTAACAGTGGTTCGGTAGGTTTCCTGTTCAACCACCTGGGTGTTTTCAAATTAAATCCGGAAGGATTAAGCATGGAGGATATGGAACTGGAACTGATCGATGCCGGCCTGGAAGAGTTAGGAGAAGACAGCGAGGGTAATATCGTTATCCGTTGTGCTTTTTCAGACTTTGGTAATATGCAGAAAGCCCTGGAAGAAAGAAACATGACCCCGATCAGCGCAGAACTGGAGTGGATTCCACTGAATACTACTGAGGTTACTGAAGAGCAAAGTGATGATATCTTTAAACTGATTGAGCGCCTGGAGCAGGATGATGACGTACAGCGTGTATTCCACAACATGGCTTAATCTTCAGATAAAAATTATAATACAAACCCTTTGGATAACAGCCCAAAGGGTTTTCTTTTCCTTCGGTTTATGTTTACACACGAGACTAAAATAAGAGTACGATACGGGGAGACCGACCAGATGGGCTACCTGTATTACGGGTACTATGCATTATATTATGAACAGGGCCGCGGCGATGCCATGCGCAGCCTTGGGTTTACTTACAAAGAGCTGGAAGAACAGGGTACGATTATGCCTGTGGTTTCAATGCAAAGTGAGTATTTGCGTCCGGCTTATTATGATGACCTTATAACTGTAAAGACCATTCTGAAAGAGCTGCCGGACAGCTATTTTGTTACCTTTCATTCCGAATTATACAATGAGGCCGGTAAGCTGATCAATAAAGGTGCTGTAACCCTGGCATTCTTCGATCCGGTGACCCGCAAAAAAACTAAGTTACCGGAAGTATTAAGGGAAAGACTGGCACCGTTTTATCAAACAGGTGATCAGGCATAAGCAAGTTTAAAACTAAAATTGGCTTTTCTTTTAGGCAGCAATTAAGTAACTTCACTGTCCTCTATAATTCATTGACAATGAAGATAAAGTCCTTTTTTGCCAAACCCTATGCGGCGATTGTTCATAAGAAAATCCAGAAGGAAATGAGAACAGCCGTGCAGGACCAGGAACGCATTTTCAAAGACCTGCTCAAACACGGTTCTTTCACCCAGTTCGGCAACGACCACCGGCTCAGAGACGTACAGCAATATGATGCCTATAGCCAGGCTATACCTGTACATACTTATGATATGCTCAAGCCTTACCTGGAGCATATCAAGGAAGGCAAAAGTAATGTACTCTGGAAAGGACGACCCTTATACTTCGCCAAGACTTCCGGCACGACAAATGCTGTAAAATATATTCCCATCAGCCGGGAATCTATTCATAACCAGGTCAACTCGGCACGTAATGTACTGCTCAGTTATATGGCCACCTCCCGCAATGCCGATTTTGCAAACGGAAATATGATCTTCCTTTCCGATCCGCCAACGCTGGAACGCTTTGCCGGTATTCCCACGGGCAGGTTAAGTGGCATTATCAATCACCATGTACCAGCGTATATGCGCAATAACCAGTTTCCTTCTTATGAGACAAACTGTATCGAAAACTGGGAAGATAAGCTGGCGCGCATCGTCACAGAGACAATGAATAAAGACCTGACACTGATCAGCGGTATGCCTACCTGGATACAGATGTACCTGGACTGGCTGCTGGAGCATAGTCAGAAAAATAATATCAAACACCTGTTTCCAAGCCTTCAGGTGCTCATACACAGCGGTGCCAATTTTGAGGTATACCGCAGCCGCCTTAAAGAGCGCGTGGGCTTTGATATCGATACCCTGGAGACCTATCCCACCTCAGAAGGGTTCTTTGCCTTCCAGGATTCGGTGCAGGCAGAAGGAATGTTGCTGAACACCAATTCCGGCATCTTCTACGAATTTATACCCATATCAGAAATTCATAAAGATCAGCCCAAAAGACTGCGCCTGCAGGATGTGGAGCTGGGTCAGAAATATGTACTCATTATCAGCAGCAATGCCGGTTTATGGGGTTATAACATGGGCGATATTGTACAATTTGTAAGTCTCGATCCATACCGCATTATTGTAAAAGGAAGGGTTAAGCATTACATCTCCCTGTTCGGAGAGCAAGTAATCAGTCATGATGTAGAGCGGGCTATGCTGGCCGCGACAAACCAGCACCAGCTTAAGGTTGTAGACTTTATCGTAGCCCCTCAAACCGAGTCTGAGGGTGCACCCTATTATGAATGGCTTATTGCAGCGGATGCTCCTTTATCAGATATAGAGACGCGTGCATTTGAAGTCACTATAGATCATATGCTGCGCATGCAGAACAAGGCTTATGACAGCCTTATCAAGGAGCATCAATTACAGGCCTCCCGCGTGCGCTTCCTGCCCGGAAATGCATTTCAGCTGTATATGAAAAGTATCGGCAAACTGGGCGGGCAGCACAAACTGCCCCGTCTGAGTAATAATTATGAACTAGCAGCGCAGCTTTCGGCCAGTAGTATTATTGTATAATTAAGCCAGCTGTTCCTGGTACGCTACCCGGGAAGCTTCTATATCTGCCATATGTTCTTTAGACCAGTCAATCAGGTTGTGAATATGTGGCAGTAGTGTTTTAGCCCGCTCTGTCAGTTCATATTCCACACGTGGCGGTATTTGCGGGTACATCGTCCGCTTTACCAGTCCATCGGCCTCAAGGGTCTTTAATGTTACCGTCAGCATTTTCTGTGAGATCATTTCTATACCCTTATGCAGTTCATTAAAACGCATAGAGGGGGCAGTATCTAATGCCATTAAAATGAGCACAGACCACTTATCTCCAAAGCGATCAAATACATTACGCACCGGGCAATGCCCCGGAATATGTATTTTTTTAGGATTATTTTCAATCATAACTATCTGATTTTCAATATTAGTATCATCGAGGTAAGTATAGAACTTTTCCGTGCCTTCTTGCTGGAACAAAAGTTACCATTTACCTTTGACTTACCAAAAGTAAGTAAATATACTTTATTAATCAAAAAATCACATTGAATTCATAATGAAGAAAATAATGATTACCGGGGCTACCGGCGGATTAGGAAGCGAAGTGGTGCGCCAGCTAAAAGTAAAGCAACCAGCTGCCGACATCAGTATACTGGTCCGTAACCCGGAAAATGAAACCGCTAAAGCATTTGCCCGTCAAGGCATCAATGTACAGCAAGGAAGTTATGATGATTATCAGAGTCTGGTCCAAGCTTTTCAGGGAATTGAAGTATTGTACTTTGTATCCGGAAATGATATACTTGCCCGCGCGCAACAGCACGAAAATGTAGTCAATGCTGCCAAAGAGGCAGGCGTACAACATATAATTTATACCAGCACGGTACGAAAGGATGAATCTGCTGCCGCACCACTCTACCCGGTTGTGGGTACGCATGTACAGACCGAAAACCTGATCAAGGCATCGGGTATGAAGTTTACGTTACTAAGGCATAACCTGTATGCCGAAGTAGTACCTTTATTCCTGGGTGCACAGGTGGCAGAGACCAAAACAATTTACCTGCCTGCAGGCACAGGTAAGACAGCTTTTGTCGCCAGAACCGACTTTGCGGCAGCTGCAGCGAACATTCTGTCTCAACCGGAACTGCATGAAGACAAGATTTATGAGCTGAACGGAGCTGAACAGATCAGCTTTGAAGAAATTGGAACAATAATTGCAACAGCTATCGGTGCGCCGGTACAATATGTGTCTCCGGACGTTAATGACTATACCACCACGATGAAAGAAGCCGGCTTGCCGGATGAGATTACAGGCATGCTGTCTATGTTCGGTCAGGCGATTGCCAACACTGAATTTGATCAGCAGTCCGATGACCTGGTTCAATTACTGGGCCGTCAGCCACAATCAGTACAAACATTTATTCAACAAGCATACTCAAAATAAAAAACAAAAAAATTCAAACAATGGAATTATTAAGTGCCCTGAACTGGCGATATGCCACTAAAAAAATGAATGGTGAAAAAGTAGATCAGAACCTGGTTGACCAGATCCTGGAAGCAGCCTACCTGGCGCCTACCTCATCCGGTCTGCAGCCTTTCCAGATATTCGTGATCTCTAACGAGGAACTGAAAGAAAAAATCAAACCGATCGCGTACAACCAAAGCCAGATCACAGATGCATCTCACGTATTGGTATTTGCCGCATGGGATAATTATACCGAAGAGCGCATCAATACTGTATTCAAACGCATGGTTACTGAACGTAATATGCCGGAAGAAGCGGTTGCTGATTATAAAAATAACCTGATTGCGATGTATACTCCACGCCCTGCAGAAGTTAACTTCGATCACGCAGCACGTCAGTCTTATATCGGTTTCGGTATGGCTATTGCAGCGGCAGCAGAACTGAAAGTAGATGCTACACCAATGGAAGGTTTCGTAGCCGATCAGCTGGACGAGTTACTGGGCCTGCGCGAAAAAGGCCTGAGAAGCACTACTATCCTGACTTTAGGATACAGAGATGTAGCTAATGACTGGTTGGTAAACCTGAAAAAAGTGCGTACGCCTAAAGAAGAATTCCTGACGATTCTGGATTAATTTTAAGATTGTTGTTTAATACTTACAAGGGACTCTTCTACCGGATAAACCAGTAGGGAGTCCTTATTTGTTTCACGCAGTTGTACTGCACAAATCAACTATAATATGCAAGCACCACAAAAGATGAAAGTAGAAGTATGGAGCGATATTATGTGTCCATTCTGCTATATAGGTAAGCGCCATTATGAAGCAGCCCTGGAGCAGTTTGCCCATAAAGATGATATAGAACTGGTATGGAAAAGCTTTCAGCTGGACCCGTCTACAGAAGAAGATGCCGGAGATAAAGCAAATGTATATGCATACCTGGCTAAACGTAAAGGTCTGAGCCTGGCAGAATCTGAAAAGATGCATGCACAGGTGGCACAAATGGCAGAACAGGCCGGTCTGGACTACGATTTCGATCATACCTATATGACTAATTCTTTTAAAGCACACCGCCTTATACAACTGGCCAAAACAAAAGGCCTGGGTGATGCTGCAGAGGAAGCACTGTTTAAAGCATACTTTACAGAAGGTGAAAATGTTTCCGATATGGAAGCCCTCAAAACAATCGCGCTTTCTATCGGCTTAGATGCCGGAGATGTGGCCCTGGCACTAAGTGAAGAGCAGTATGCAGCTGCGGTAGAACAGGATGTACTGGAAGCACAGCAGATCGGTGTGCAGGGTGTTCCCTTCTTTGTATTCGATCGTAAATATGCGATATCCGGTGCGCAACCGGTTCCGGCTTTTACTCAAACACTGGAACAGGCACACCAGGAATGGAGCAGCAAGCAGCAATCTCCATCCTTACAGGTACAGCAAGGCCCGTCATGCGATATAGATGGCAACTGTGATTAAGCCTTTGATTTACCTATATATAAAAAAAGCACAGTGACCAAATGGTTACTGCGCTTTTCTTTTATGCTTTGCTGATTACTGAGCTGCTGCTGCATTCGCTATTACATAAGCGCGAATCAGGGCTGCATCTGCTGCAGATACTTCTGCTTTAGGAATCATACGGTTCAGGATACCATGCCATTTAACATCGGTAAACGCTTCCGTTTTAAATAATTTATGACAGGTGCCACAACTGGAAGCATATAATTGCTGACCGGAGGCCAGCTGATCTGCTGTATATTGTTTCTGGGCTGTTTCTTTAGTCATTGCCGCTGTTGTTGCGGGAGTGGCTGCTTTTTTCGGGGAACAATTGATCATCGTGATCGTTAATCCTAATACTGTAAGAACCGCTAATTTCTTCATTTTTTTTACTGATTAATGACACTAAAGTAAGCGTTTTTAGGAGAACAGAAAATTATTTCTTGCGTTCCAGCTCAAGCTTATAATCGATAATAGCAGTTGCAATAGCTCTTGCCAGTGCATCCTGTCCGGCAGGCGAGTTAAGATAAGCCTCTTCATCTGCATTATTAATAAAACCAACCTCGATCAGTACACCCGGCATAGCACTTCCGGCCAGTACTTCCAGCGATTTTTGTTTTACGCCAAAGTTGCCACGGCCAAGTTTACCAAAGTTCTGCTGCACTTTGCTGCCCAGGGTTACACTTCTGCCCAGGAATGCCTGTGAGTATTGTGCAATGATAATAGCCGTAGTAGGATCGTTTTCATCCATCAGACCCGGCTCATCAGAAACCGTCTCACTGTATTCACCAATAGCTTTTTCCTTTTGAGAATTGCGGGAAAGACCCAGTACATAAGTTTCGGTACCGCTTACACTGGTCGCACGGTTTACAATGGTCTTGTATACCGGTACGGTCACATACTTGCGCCCCTGCTTTACACGGCGGGTGCCGGATTGCACACGGCTGCGGGTACCTGCAGTAGAGTTTACGTGGATAGAAATAAACAGATCGGCATTGGCCTTATTGGCAATTTCATGTCTGCCTTTCAGTTCTACAAAAAAGTCTGCATCGCGCGTCAGGATAGTCTTCAGCTGCGGCATTTCCCTGTTGAGTATATCACGCACCTTAAGGGTAATGCCCAGTGCAATATCTTTCTCTTTGGAAAAGCTGCCGATGGCTCCGGGATCTTTGCCCCCGTGACCGGCATCCAATACTACCTTACTTACTACTTTCTGCGCCAGGGCTTGCTGCGCGCATCCTACCACTATCAATATTAAAAACAGCTGGGCTATACTTTTCATCATGTCCATAACGTTATCTAACGGAATACTGATTTCTGTTATTGTTTCAGTTCCTGATCGTACAATACTTTTAGGTAAGACTGCAAATATAATCGAAGGTTAAGGGAATTAAAAATATTTAAAGCAATTTTGCTATTAAAGAAATACTATTTTTGCGAAGTTTTTCCAATGCATATAGAATCCGTTAACATAACCCGCCCATTCCGTCACCTGCTTATGCTACTTGTGCTCTTACTGAGCCCTTGTGTTATATGGGCACAGGTGCCCGATACGGATGTAGCGCCCGCAACGGAGCAAAGTGATACCACTGCCAAAGTTCCCGGCATGACCAAAGAGGCTAAAGAAAAGCAGCTGGGCATCAAAATTTCTAAAGATGCCCCGGAAGATGAAGTTACTTCTGTAGCTAAGGATTCAGCAATTATGGATATGGAGAAGAATGTATTCTTCCTGTATGGAAATGCACAGATCAATCAGAAAGATATAGAGCTGAAATCCGGTGTGGTAGAGTTTGACCAGAAAAGTAATGTGGTCAGTGCTTACCCTACCTATGATACGGCGGGACTGAAAACTTCTGAACAGGAGTTTTTACAAGGCTCGGAAAAGTTTCAGTATGATTCCTTAAAATACAATTTCAAAAGCAAAAGAGCTATTGTACGCAATGCCCGCTCTACCTACGGCGATGCATTTATGATCAGCCACCAGGTGAAGCGTAATCCAGATCAGTCGATCTACGGATATAAGAATACCTACACCACCTGTAACCTGGATCATCCGCACTATGGTATTTATGCCAAAAAGATCAAGGCTATTCCCAATAAGGTAATTGCTTCCGGACCGGCTAATCTGCAGATTGCAGACATTCCTACTCCATTAATGTTTCCGTTCGGGATATTCCCGATCAATCCCCAACAGAAATCCGGTTTCATACTGCCGACCTATACGATGGAACAGAACCGTGGTCTGGGTTTGCAACGTATAGGGTATTATTTTGATATCAATGATTATATCGGTGCCACCATACAATTCGACATCTTTTCTAAAGGGAGTTATGGAGTATACGGTTCTACGAATTATACCAAACGATATAAATATAACGGTAGTCTGAATGTCAATTATAGTAAGAGTATTTTCGGAGAGCCTTATGATGTAGGCAAGACAGAACAAAATGATTTTCGTATAGACTGGACACACCAGGTTGACCCAAGGTCTATGCCGGGTGCCAGCTTTAACGCTAAGGTAGAGTTTGGTACCGGCGGCTATAACCGCGTAAACGGTATGACTTCCGGTATGGTACTGAACAACCAGTATAATACCTCTATTGCGTACAGCAAATCATGGATCGGCAAGCCATATGCCTTATCCATGGCCTTACGCCATAACCAGAGTACCAATACCGGTACAGGGTCTATTACCCTTCCCGATATTACATTCAACATATCCCAGATCACTCCTTTTCAGCGGAAAAATTCAGTGGGTACGCCAAAGTGGTATGAGAAAATATCGGGAACCTACATGGTCGCGGCACAGAACCGTTACGATTTTGTAGACTCAACCTTTAGCCTGAATAATATCAAATGGGCTGATTTCAGCAGCGGTATCAAGCATTCCTTCAGCCTGGGCGCAGCATATAATATTTTCCGTTTCTTCAACTTCAGCGTAAATGTTCCGTATAACGAGTACTGGAATACCAAACAACTGATCCGCACCTGGAACCCTGTCGCGCGTAAAGATGATACGGCGATCAATATGGGTTTCTATGCTACACGTGACTTCAGTGTTACCTCCAGCATCAGTACCCGTATCTATGGGGTAAAGATGTTCCGTAAAGGCAGTGTTGCAGGTATCCGCCACGTGATTACCCCTGCACTGAACTTTAACTATACCCCTGGTTTCTCCAATAAGCCGTTTAACTATTTTTACAATTATGTAGATCAGTATGGTTACTCCACAGCCTTGTCGCCCTATTCGATATCTCCGGGCAATGTGGGTTATCCAACCAATCCTTATCCTGTCGGGTCTGCCGGTATCTCTATCAATAATACCCTGCAGATGAAGGTGCGTGGCAAAGACACCGGCGCTACCCGTATTGTATCTATCCTGGATGGCTTCGGACTAAATGCCAATTATAATTTCTTTGCCGATTCAAATAACCTGAGCGCGATCAACCTCAACGCCAGAACCAATGTGGCAAAACATCTGGACCTGACTTTGAATGGCCAGCTCGATGCCTACAGATTTAAAAACGGTTATCGTTCTAAAGAGTTCCTGATCAATACCGGTGGTCCACTTGTACAATTACGTACATTGGGTGTAGGACTGGGCTTTAACTACCAGGGCGGTGAAAAAGGTAAGAAGGATAATGAAACTGAAGAAGGCCGTAAAGGTGAAGAAGCACAGCTGCTGTTGAGAAATAACGGGATTAATGACTATTACGATTTCAATATTCCCTGGAATATCAGTATCAACTCTTCTTTGAACTATGTGAGAAGAAACCTGATCAGTGGCAAAGATAGTATTATCATTACACCTAACCTTTCCTTTACCGGTAGCATACGCTTTACCCCGAAGATGATGCTGAACATCACTTCCGGTTATGATTTCTACAGTAAATCGATCGGTTATACCACCATTAATGTAACCCGCGATCTGCACTGCTGGCAGATGATGCTGAATATTGTACCATTCGGTTTATACCGCAATTACAACTTTACCATCAATGTTAAATCCTCCGTACTGCAAGATCTGAAGCTGGTGCGCAGAAGGGCCTACCAGGATAATTATTAAAACTGATTATTTCCTATCAGTATATTTATTGAGCTCAATCTTTCGGCAAACAGGTATAGCTTTATGAAGTCTTTATTTGGTACCTTTTACCTTGATGCAAAAGGTACCGCCAAAAAATCAAGGCTGTATAAATCCCTGGCTAAAAATCAATGTGTCGGTCGGTCGCAAACCAGACTCACTTCGTTCAGACAATGGTTTCCGACTTTATCGACCGAGCCAATGATTTTATTAACGCCGGATTTATAAGGCCTTTTCGAGCGATCTGTACAGTACGGATCGCTTATTGTTTTCTAAGCTAGCGCACGCGCACGCGCGTATGCCGGTTTGGTAAGGTCTGTATAATAGAAGCATGCATTTGGGAACGCGCGCCAGCGAAGAGCTTCAGCAACCGAAAGTTTCGTACCCTGAGGTCCCCGAAGGGTAAGCTCAGACGGTCAATGCACGCAACGGTACAAAATGGTGGTGCATTGCAATCGCCATGAAGAAAACAAAGGCATTTTTTGGTCCTTTTGTTGTCGGACAAAATGACCAAAAAAATAGTTGACTACATGTAGAAAGTCAGTTAATATTATTTCAGATAACCTAAGGCGTAATGTACACAGGTGGTGTAGAGATCACATTACTTTTATTACCCGCATTATCGGTTACATACATTTCAAACAGGAAAGTATCGCGCAACATATGCACTGAATCCGGACGGGGAACGAAGAATACATTTTTAGCAAAAGACACGGTACCGCTACCCTTTAAGTATTTCTTACCAAAGCGGGCTTCTGTGGGTACATAGGGGAATGGATAATTATAAACTGCTCCTGTTGTCAGATTGGTAATGGTTACGGCCAGTTTGGAATCGGTAAAGTCTGTTCCCATATCTCCGTCACCATCGACAAAATCATAGTTCATTACCCAGCGGGTAGTATCATTATAACTTACCTCTCCGGTATTCATAGAACGGTAAGTCAACTCCGGTGTATCGGGATAGCTCACATTGCCCTCTTTGGTACAGGAGGCAAACGTAAAGCCGGCAATGAGGGCTACTGCGGTAATTTTAAGGTATGGTGACATAGGATAACGCGATTTACTAAATCCAAATGTAGTATTATTGCACTCAAATATACACAATTAAAATCATGGCAGCAAATACAGTTCCTGATCTGCACTGGTTGGAAACAATTGACCATCATAACTTTGAAGAAAGAGCAATTGCACTCTTTCATTATCAATACGAACACAATCCCTTGTATCGTGCTTATACTGATGCCATACATATAAACGCAGAAGTGGTACGTCATATTACAGACATCCCTTTCCTGCCCATATCATTCTTCAAAAGTCATACTGTACTTACCGGAACGCAGGCGCCTGAGCTGCTTTTTGAAAGCAGCGGTACAACCGGTATGATTCCCAGCAGACACCACATCGTTCATCCTGAATATTATGAATATGCCTACAGGAGCGCCTTTGCACATTTTTACGGCAATGTAGCAGATTATATCGTGATCGGGCTGCTGCCCTCCTACCTGGAACGGAAGCACTCCTCACTGGTATATATGGTCAACGACCTTGTACAAATGAGCGCACATGAAGACAGCGGATTTTACCTAAATGAATTTGAACAGCTGGCCCTGGTGTTGCAAAAACACAGGGACAAAAAAATTATACTGATTGGCGTAACTTTTGCATTGCTTGATTTTGCAGAGGCCTACCCTATGGACCTGTCACACGTAATCGTGATGGAAACCGGGGGTATGAAGGGCAGGAAAGAAGAATGGACCCGCATGGAGGTACATGCTTACCTGCAACAACAATGGCAACTACCGGGTGTGCATTCTGAATATGGAATGAGCGAATTGCTCTCCCAGGCTTATGCACCTGCAAACGGACTGTTTTCCTGCGATCGCACCATGAAGGTTTTGCTGCGGGACGAATCTGACCCACTGGAGACCTATGCCTATGGCAGCGGTTGTTTAAACATTATTGACCTGGCCAATATCGACTCCTGTGCTTTTATTGCCACAGAAGATATTGCCAAGATTCACAGAGACGATACCTTTGAGGTACTGGGGCGTCGTGATCATGCAGCATTAAGGGGTTGCAGCCTGATGGTGATCTGATGATCAGCGATAAAATTTCACAGAATAGGCCTTCAACTGTAATATTTTTAATACTTTGGCACTTTAAAAACCGAAAACTACTTTAATGGAGCAGACCACCGGATTAAAACGCAGTTTAACCCTTACCGACGGCATTCTGATTGTTGCCGGATCTATGATCGGATCAGGTATATTCATTGTCAGTGCCGATATGGTCCGTAATGTAGGCAGTGCCGGATGGCTGATGCTGATCTGGCTCATTACCGGGCTGATGACGGTTTTTGCAGCGATATCTTACGGGGAGTTATCTTCCATGTTTCCCAAAGCGGGCGGACAGTATGTGTTCTTAAAAGAAGCGTACAATTCACTGACCGGCTTCTTATACGGCTGGAGTTTCTTTACCGTAATCCAGACCGGTACTATTGCTGCGGTGGGTGTGGCCTTCAGTAAATTTGCGGGGTATTTCATCCCGGCACTGGAGATGAAAGATGCCAATATTCTCTTCACTATCGGCGATCAGTTTAAACTATATCCCGCACAACTGGTGTCTATTGCCCTTGTCATCTTCCTCACCTGGGTCAACAGCCGTGGCGTAAAAGAGGGAAAATTCATCCAGACGATATTTACTTCTGCTAAATTATTATCCCTTTTTGGGCTTATTATTTTCGGATTCCTGCTGGCGGCAAAAGCCGATATCTGGAACGAAAACTGGGCTACGGGTCTTAGCATGAAATTCACCACACCGGTAAATGGCAATGCAGATAATGGCTGGAACCTGTTCCGTGAGGTCGGCAGCTGGTCTGCGGCACTGGGATTGATTGCCTCTGCAATGGTAGGATCTGTATTCAGTAGTGTGGCCTGGGAAAATGTAACCTTTCTTGCAGGCGAGATCAAGAATCCGCAACGAAATGTTGGCCTGAGCCTTTTCTTCGGAACCCTGATCGTTACGATTATTTACATTACAATCAACCTGATGTATGTGGCCGTTCTCCCCTTAACACCGGCCGAGACGGGAGGTATCTATGCCCCAAATTCCGGTGGTATTGCCTTTGCAGTACAGGATCGTGTGGCGACAGGTGCCTCATTTAATATCTTTGGTAATATAGGCGCGCTGGTGATTGCAGTAATGATTATGATTTCAACCTTTGGCTGTAATAACGGCCTGATCATGACCGGTGCAAGGGTATTTTATACCATGGCTAAGGACAATTTGTTCTTCAAACAAGCCGGCAGATTAAATAAAAACTCCGTTCCGGAATGGGCATTATGGGCACAATGTTTCTGGACATCAGTATTATGTTTGAGCGGTAAATACGGTTTGCTGCTGGATTACGTTGTATTTGTAACACTGATCTTTTACATGATTACTATATACGGCATTTTCAGACTGCGCAAGAGCAGACCTGATGCAGAGCGTCCTTATAAAGCATTTGGTTATCCGTTTATACCTATCTTGTACTTTATCCTTGCCGGTGCTATGGCCCTGGGCTTGCTGATTGCCAAATGGGAGACCTGTGTATTTGGAATTATTGTAGTGCTGATCGGACTGCCGGTGTATTACCTGCTGGTGCGTAAAGAAAAACAAGCTACGGCTTAATGAATGAATAAGTATGAACTTCCTGTTTCCATTGTTTCTGATCTCCGGTCTGGCTATTGCCATACCGATCATAATACATCTATTTAATTTCAGAAAGTACAAAACCATTTATTTCCCGGACACCCGTCTGCTGGAGTCCATCAAGATTACCTCTCAGCGCAGTGCCACTATCGAAAACTGGTTGCTGCTGCTCAGTCGTATCCTGTTCGTAGCCGCGCTGGTACTGGCTTTTGCACAACCTTTATTCAAAAATGCAGCTTCCGGGAAGAGCAATCTGAACATATTATATGTAGACAACTCACAGAGTATGTCTGTCAGCAGTAATAAGGGGCAATTGTCCTTACTGCAAAAGGCTGTTTCTGATGCTAAAAAAGTAGTAGAGCAGTCCGAGGCTACACAGGATTTTATCCTGCTCACCAATGATAATCCTTATGCCAGCAGACCTGTACCACAGACCGAGGTTTTAAAGAAACTGGATGCGCTGCAGATCAGTGCCCGTACGACCAGCCTGAGCCAGGTCGTAACAGCGGTAAATAATATCCTTTCCGACAATAACATCAGCAATGCAGATGCCTACGTATTCTCCGATATGCAGCGCAGTACATTATTGCGCGATGCAGCGGTGAAAGCCGTATCCGGCATTCATTTTCATATTAGAACAGTAGAAGTTGAAGCACGTAATAATATTTATTTTGATACAGCCTATTTCCTGCAACCGGTCATTGATACCCGTCAGGAGAACCCGCTGGTCGTAAAAGTAGCCCGTTCCGGTAATGCAGATAAGGATCAGCAGGTATCGATGCAAGTACTGGTCGATAACCAGGTAAGGGCAGCAAAAACCATTGCAGTGCCGGATGACAGCACAGTAGTGGATACGATACCACTGGTGATCAATACACCGGGGTGGCATAAAATAGCCCTGGTGCTGAAAGATGCCCAGGTAAACTACGACGATACCTTCCGCATTACGGCAAAGACAAATGCTACCCTGTCTGTACTGAATCTTACAGAAGGCAGCAGCAGCCCATATATCACAGCGGCCCTGAGCCCCATGAACGGCTTCCTTACCCAACAGGGAATGATCGGCTCTATAGGTACACAAGACCTGAGTGCATATAACCTCGTTATCCTGCATCATATTTCCGGTTTGGATGCTGCTACGGTAAAGGCTGTACAAACCGGTCTGGACAATGGTTTGAGCTTCCTTATTATTCCCAGAAATATCAGGGATATTCAGGCCTTCAATACGCAGTTAAATACAGTAGCGCCGATCAGCCTTGCCAAAGAAGATACGACTGCTACAGCGATCGGCAGTGTACAATCGGAACATGCCCTGCTGAAAGATGTAATTGCGAGTATGCCAGCCAATGTGCAGTTACCCGCAGTACTGCGTCACTACCCCATCTCATCCGGTCTCAATGCCGGTCAGCAAAGTATCCTGAGCCTGAAGAATGGCCATCCTTTCCTTGCGCAATACACTATTGGTCAGGGGAAATTATACCTGCTGGCGAGTCCGCTGGAAGAGCAGGCCGGTAATTTTGTGCTGAGTAATCTGTTTCTGCCTATATTATACAAAATGTGCGCACAGAGCGGAGCGCAGTCTATCTACGCGATTACGGCCAATAATCGTCAACCAGTATTTGTACCCTTACACTCACGCAACCGCAGTGTATTCCGCATCCTGGGTGGTGGTCAGGAAACCGTTCCCCCGCAGGCTCCTTTTGGTAATGGCACCAATGTATATGCTGGGAATGTAATTACGCAAACCGGCTTTTATCGTCTGAGCAATGATGAAGTAAAAGACAGCACTTTAATTGCTGTTAATAATGATATCCTGGAATCGCGCCTGAAACCGGCTACAGAAGCGGAGATCAGTAATCTGCTGAAGCCCGCTAAAGTATATTGGAATGAACATAAAGGTCCGGGATTCAGCGGCAATAAAACTGGCAGTATGGATCTCTGGAAATGGTGTGTGGTACTGGCCTTGATCGGTTTATGTATCGAGACTTATCTGTTGATTGCCAGAAGAAAACATAAGAAAGTGACACCATAAATGAGCTAAGAGTCAGCTGATTATTGCCGACATGATTAAACTATACTGAGTATCGGTCGGTCGCAAACGCAAACTCGCTGCACTCAGACAGTGGTTTTCGACTTTATCGACCGAGCCAATAATTTTTATTAACGCCGGATTTATAATGCCTTTTTGAGCGATCTGTACGGTACGAATCGCTTATTATTTTTATCACTGCTATAGCCTTTTGGATGGTGCATCGGGAGCCTCGGTAACCGGATTTTCGTACCCTAAGATTCTCGAAGGGCAATAAAAGAGAGGGCCTCCGCTGAAAAACGGAGGCCCTGTGCATTGGGTTTATATTACTCTAGTGTTTAATTTTTTAAGATAGCACCACCAACTTTTCCTGTGTTTTCGGTAGCAGGTGTGCTCACTTTACGTTCAGGAGTTGTAGTTTTCTCCGCGTTCATATGATCTTTAGGACGGGTAATGGCATCTATGCTGCGATCTTCTGGCATACCCCATTCTGCTGCATGCAGATAACGTCCTTTAAATTGCGGTTCTTTTTCTACCTCAGGCACTACACGGTGTGCATTGGCATATTTATCATGACGGATACCGGTTACCTGCCAGCTCACTTTAATACCAGGCTGGTTGGTCTGTATTCTGAATTCATTACCAGACACTTCCTGTGCAACAATTGCTTGTGCGAAAGTACCGATTACGGTAAGTTGATAACGGAAATCCTGGTTCAGGGATTCAAAATATTCAGGCAGTTTTACCGTGGCATAACCATTGGCATCTGTAGTAATATTGCCATTGTAGATATTCATCATATCAGGGCTTTCTACAAAGCTGTGGTACAGGTATTTGTTTTCAGGATCTACCGGGTGGTCTATTTTGAAGGTACCACTACCTTTTGCAATAGAACCGGTGATCTGTACATTGCCAGAGAAGTAACCGGCATAGTTGGTTGTAGCACCGGTTGCATAACCGTATACCCCATAACGTGTAGTCGGAGCGGTGGCCCCGCCAATGGTATTGGCATAACCATATACACCATAGGTATTACCACCACCGGTAGTTGCTGCGAAAGAACTGTTTTTGTTATACCCAACTACGCCTATACCACCGGCAGAAGTTCCTTCCACACCAGCAGTATTGGCAGAACCGTATACCCCCAGATCCTGGTTACCTAAACCGAATATGGTATTGGCATCCTGGTTGTTGACCCCGTTATAACCGGTACCTTGTATACCGGCACCATAGTTACTACCGTTATACGTACCGAATACACCACCTTTCAAACAACCCTGAGCGGTATAAGAATAACCTGTGATGGCTGCGAAGGTATCGATAGCAGGTACCGGAGTAGCGGGCTGCATTACATGCAATCTGCCGCTTGGTGTGGATGTACCGAAGCCGGAAGCACCGGTGGATACTACGATACCACGACCAGATACGCCGCCATCAAAGAAACCGGCCACACCGGCTCCTGTAGCCACGCCCCAGATACCATTACCGGTACCGGTTGCTACACCTACAGTACCACCGAGGGTACCTGTAGAAAGACCATACACCCCGTTCTGAGTTCCGCTGACCCCGATTACACCGATACCGGTGGTGGATTCACCATAAACAGAACCTGCAGTAGCGATAGAGGTTGCTGGCGTACCTGTAAGTGTTGCCCTCATGGCATTGCCGATAGCACCGGCAGTCACCTGAAATTTGATATTGGGACTAAGCGTACCGGTATTTACACCAACTGAAGTACCGTCATCTGTCAGCTGAGAGTTTCCTCCCGCAGCAGCTCCGGTAAACTTAACCAGGGTATTGGTCGTGCCGCTAATATTAGCACTACCTGCGGGCCCCTGAGGACCGGCAATACCTTGTGCACCCGTAGCACCTGTTGCGCCAGCTGCTCCCGCTGGGCCAACTGGTCCGGCAGGACCCTGTGCTCCCGTTGCCCCTACAGGCCCTTGAGGTCCCTGAGGACCAGCAGGCCCTTGAGCACCCGTAGCTCCTATTGATCCAGCAGGTCCAACCGGACCCGCTGGGCCTTGTGGTCCCGCAGGACCTGCTACACCGCCGTTAGCAGCATGTAAGGCAAAGGGTACGCTTAATAATTGTGTAGCACCCAGGTTGGTATAGTTAGTACCACCGGCAGGGTCAATTTCTACTTTCATATATTTATCTCCGGTGCCCCAGTTTACTGCGGCCATAGTACCGGTAACCGGTGTACCATTACCTACCGAGATATTATACAAACCATAAGTATTGGTTGTAGCACTCTGTGTTTCAGAATATACTACTGTACCAGAAGATGAACCATCGAGGATGCTGATTCTCAATCCCAGCGATTGATTGGCCAGGGCAGCTCCGGTATTATTACGGGCTACGCCCTGATAATTGAATTTTTGTGGTGCCTGAGCCGTGCCCACCTGAATGGCGGCAAAGGCTATAGCAATACTAAGTATTAACTTTTTCATACAGATGATTTTTTAAGAGTATTGTAAATTTTGTTTTTAAGTGAAACGCAACGCATGACTAAGGTTGCCTGCAGGTTTTGTTACTTAATTTTGGCTTTCAGTATCTCGATTTCTTTTTTCAGTTCCTCGATGACTGCCTGTTGTTCCTGGATTGCTTTTATGGCAATAACACTCAAACCCGAATAATCCATCGTCAGTTGATTGTCCACCATAGGATTGCCCTCACCAGTAGTATTGACCATAACCAGTTCCGGGAATACTGTTTGTACATCCTGAGCCAGGAAGCCGATAGATTTTACATGGTTGGGGTTATTGAATTTGTATTCATAGCGTTTGGCATCCAGTGTTTTTAATTTTGGCAATACAGATTCCATGCTTTGAATATTGGTTTTCAGGCGCGCATCAGACAAGCTGGTGTATACACCTGTGGTCCCGTTGAAGGTGCCGAGGTTTCCGGTTTTACCGATAATCATGTCGCCTGTAGAGGAAGCATATAAACTCCATCCGGTGTTGGCAGTAATATTCTGAATACGGATACCATTATCATTAAAAGTACCGGTAACACCATCAACCTGCATGCGGTATTTAGGAAAGCGTGTACCAATACCTACATTACCAATAGAGTCGATAGTCAGTTTAGGCGCAGCAGCAATGGTTAAGTGCAGGCTACCTATTGTATTACCGCCACCGGTACCTAAGTCTACGTCTTCGTTTTTACCGGCATAGCTACCGAGGTATCCGCGGTATGCACCACCTTCATAAAAGCCCCACCATAAGCTGCTGGCGGTTGTGCCTACCAGGCCGTAACCACCATTAGACGTGGCCTGTACACCCTTGGCTGCTTGTGCGTATGGTACAGACAACAGTTTGGTTACACCAAGATCTGTATAACTTGTTCCACCTGCAGGATCCATCTCTACTTTCATAAAGCGCTCACCGCTTAAGCCATTTGCACTAGCCATAGTACCGCTTACAACGGTTCCGGTGCCTATCTGTACATTAAATAAACCATAAGCATTCGTCATCGCAGTCTGCGTTTCAGAATACAATACAGCATTAGTAGGATCCATAATGGATAATCTCAGGCCGATAGACTGATTAGCCAGTGCGGCACCTGTATTATTGCGGGCTACACCCTGATAGTTGAACATATCTGGCACCTGGGCAAAAGAGATTCCCATAGATGCGCATATGCAAAGCGATATAAATAATAATTTTTTCATGTTTTTTTGTTTTAATAATTGAGATGATTTGACTTACTGAACTTTTTTGATTTCAAAACTGTTACGATACTGACTACCCTGCTGCTGTATCTGCACATTCAGGTAATAGCTACCAGCTGCAAACGGAGCGAGGTCGATCATAATCTTTTCTTTACCGGAAGGGATTTTGTAGGTGTGCATGATCAGGGATTTTCCCAGTACATCATACAAGCTGTAATGCAGTTCTGCAGAAGCGTTCAGTTTGGTTTCGAGGTATACAAAGTTACCGGTGGGATTGGGGTAAACGCTCAGCTGATCCAGGGATAAGGGTACATCATTGATGCCGACCTGTGATGCCTTTGGTTGCAACAGCCCCTGGGTGACGGTAAGCGAACCAGCTGATGCGGTATGTACCAGAGTCATTTCACCAACAGACCACTCATACACATTACCGGCGATGGCCGCACTGCCCCCTGTGGCATTCAGCGTGGAGGGCGAGATGCTCTGGGCGCTGGAGCAATAGGTGCTCATGCCCAGAGCAAGTAGTAATACAATTGATTTCATAATTTTTGTTTTTAAAGTGAGAATAGTTTATTATAGTTGAGAATTGGTTATATATATAGAAGTGTCTATACTATTTAGATTTAATTATCAATAAATTTTATATTAACATTACCCTTTTCAATTATAGATCAAAGGTCTATATATTTCAGGGCTATCGTATGAGGAAAAATCCCCGTTTTTCATGGGCCTAATTGCTCAAAATCCCTATGGTCGGGCATTTCGCATAAAAAAAGTGCCCGCTTTGCAGCGGGCACTGATATATAAGTCAGGAAAATGTATTATATTATAGAATTTCCCCTACATGTTTCTGTATATTATTACAGATCTTTTGCAAAGGCAGGTCATTGGGATCTCCACCGAACGGATCTTCTATTTCCTCTGCAATCAGCTCCAGGCTACCTAAAACATAGGCAATAAAAGTAACCAGTGGCGCTACATAATAACCCAGCTGAAATACATAGCCGATCGGCAGGGTAATCACATAGATCATGATAAAGCGCTTGATAAACGAACTGTAGGAATAAGGGATAGGTGTGTTCTTAATGCGCTCACAGCCACCGCAGATATCGGTCAGTGCAGAGAGCTCGTTGTTTAAATTGATCATGTGGGCATCGGTAATAATACCTTCTTTATACATATGCTGTACTTTAAGAGATAGTACGCGCGCCACCTGGTTGGGTATGTGCTTATCCTTTTCCAGTATATATAATTCGGGATGCTCTTTTACATCAAGGCTTAAGCGCGTACTTTCCGATTGCAGGTGTATTTTTAAAGACTCAGCATACAGCGGTATATACTTTCTGAAAAACAGACGGTACTCCTCGTCTTTAGAATCCAGTACCGAAGCGAGCTTTATGGCAAAATTGCGGCTGTTGTTGACCAGCGAGCCCCAGAGTTTGCGTCCCTCCCACCAGCGGTCATATGCTGTATTGGTGCGGAATACAACCAGTAAAGAGATTACAAAGCCCAATGTGGTATGCATGAGGTTTATATTCTTAATCCAGCTATTGCTGGATAGGTGCCAGACTTCGATTTCCAGGTAGCCCAGAACGGCACAGTAAATAAATATTGCGATGAGTATCGGCAGCATCTTACGCAAAGTATCTGCCTTGGAGAGTAAAAATTTAAAGTCGAACCAGGTCTTGCTGTCGTAGATGTACATTGTTTTATTATTTTGTCAAAAGTAAGGAACGAGGGGCTTTAATCTTCTTTCTTTGGGTCTATTTTTTCCAGGATATCATTCATCATTTCAATCTGTATACGCTGTATCTCCAGCAGCTCCTGTTGCTGATGGATAATAAGGTGATCGATTTTTTCATGCAGGGCACGTAATTCGATCTCTGCTTTCAGGTTGATCATATAATCTTTTTTGGCCCGCAGCCGGTCTTTATCCTCCTGCCGGTTCTGACTCATCATGATAACCGGTGCCTGTAAAGCGGCCAGGCAGGACAGGATCAGGTTCAGCAGGATGAACGGATAAGGATCAAAACCTTTATTGGTCAGGAAATACACATTGGTCGAAATCCACAGCAATATAAATACACCAAATGCAATAATAAAAGTCCAGCTGCCCCCGAAGGTGGCCACTTTATCGGCTATTCTTTGCCCAAGGGTATCTGACGAGGTGTCCTCTTCACTATCCACTTCTTTGGTAATGATACTATTATCATTCAGCGTCTGCATTACCTTCTGCTCCATATCGGTAAGGTTACTCACCTCTTTGGAAAGATAGGAGGAGATATACTGCATTCGGTATGCATTTAATTCTTTCAGAGAGAGAGAAGACTTATCGGTGAATTGCGGCTTATCCCTTACAATCATATTGAAGAGGCCAACATTTATGGCATGTGCATTAACCCTTTCTGAAAGGGGATATGACTCTCCGGAAATATCGCTGATAAAGGTTTTCGACATAGGAGTATTATTTTATGTTTACAAATATAAAGGCTATTACACATTACCGTAATAGCCTTTATCATAAAAAATAAATTTTGTTTACTCCATAGAATACAGACCGAAGTAGTTACCTTCTGTATCGCTGCAGATGGCACAAAAACCATACTCACCAATAGAGAACTTAGGCTGCTGTATTTTGCCGCCCGCAACTTCTACTCTACCCTGCTCTACGGAGCAGTCTTTGCAGCCGAAGTATACCAGGGTACTGTTACCACCAGCTTTTACATGCTCCATCTGTACCAGGGCACCAGAGGTACCCATACCATCTTCCACACCCGGGAAGCCGAGCATTTTCATATCCATATCTCCTGGTGTAGCCATATCGTTCATGGTATAGCCCAGAACAGTTTCATAGAATTTGCGTGCACGGTTGATATCATCTACATAGATTTCGAACCAGTGTACCGGGTTGTAGCCTGCCATAATTGTGTGTTTTAAAGGTTTTTAATAATAGTTATGTAATATTTTAATTGTATATGCTTTAAAGGAAACGAATATAGATTTATACTGTTCAGATTTCCTACCTTTTGTCTTGATACAAAAGGTACCGCCAAAAAATCAAGGCTGTATAAATCCCTGGCTAAAAATCAATGTGTCGGTCGGTCGCAAACCAGACTCACTTCGTTCAGACAATGGTTTCCGACTCTATCGACCAAGCCCATGATTTTCTTGACGCCGGATTTATAAGGCCTTTTGAAGCGATCTGTATCGTACTGATTACTTCATCGTATCGACTGAAGCGGAGCAGAATGGAGATAGCTCATTTATTAAGGAGGAAATTTTCCCGACGTTGCACACTACAAGCGAATATTCAGTTGTTTTTATTGCTGCTGATTGATTACATAATGCTTAAAGTTGTTCAGGATAGCCTGCCAGCCTGCCTGCTGCATATCACGGTCGTTGATATCTTCTGCTTCGAAATGCTCAGATACTACCGTATCATTGCCCTGTTCGTTAAAGGCGACATGCACCTTGCGGCCATCTCCCATGGTATAGGCAATGGTTTTATGCGGATTCACTTCAGTGTATGTACCACCAAAATCGAACTGCATACTGCCGTCGCGGGCAGCCATAATATATTTAAAATCACCTCCTTCACGAAGGTCATTGCGGGCTTCGGGGCAGTGCCAGTCTTCGCTGGCCGCATTCCATTGCTGTACGGCATCGGGCTGGGTAAAGGCATCCCATACTTGCTGCAGCGAAGCGGGAATGCGTACTTCTACGTGGATCGGATTGTGCATAGTGTTTTAATTTTATGTGTTTTGGTTAATCGGTTATGCTCTTTTGGACCGCATGGCTTTTACCTTCTGTATCTGCTTATCGGCACAGAAGTGCTGGTATTCCTTAGTTTCACGGCCATAGAGGGCTACCTTGCCCGCTTCGTTATGATGAATGCCAAAGCCATAGCGCTTGGCCAGTGGCGAGGCACGCAGACAAGCTTGTCCCCTGGAGAAAAATTGCTCACGGGCATCGTCCCACCCATCATTGGTGAGTTCGTTTTTAAAGGCATAGCACTGAAAGATCACTTCGTCAGAAGTGTAGCGGTACGGATGCTCGTGCAGCATATTATACTGCATATTGGCTACAGACAGCTTATCCCCTTTCTGCGGCGGCACCTCTGCCTGCATCACGGGACAGTCTTCTGCCACTTCTATAAATGTATTGATATAGTTAGTCGTATGTTGCTTCATCATAGCACTATTTTATACCATATTTATGGTCTATAAACTGTAAGGTGTCTGCAATCATTTCTTTGAGTACAGCCAGGTCGATATGCTCCAGCTTCTTGACATAGATACAGGCTTTGCCCATCTTGTACTTGCCCAGTGCATTCAATAATTCCTGCTGGCGTATGGTATCGCAATACACGTAGACCGATAAGGCTGCCTTGCGGGGCGAGAAGCCGATTACCGGCGCATCACCTTCATGGCCGCTGTCGTACTTGTAATGATACTCGCCAAACCCGATAATACTACTGCCCCACATGCGTGGTGCCTTGCCCGAGCATTGCTTCATCAGCTGTACCAGTTCGTAACTGTCCTTACGCTGCTGTGCATCGCTTACCTGTTCTATAAAATCGGTAACACTATCTTCTGTAAAAACAGTTTTATTTGCTTTGGCCATAGCATTATTGTTAGCGGTATTTATCATTCAATCCCTTGCCTTCCAGTATCATAGGTTTTATTTTCTCCAGCCGGCTCAGGCGGGTAGCCTCCCGCTTGGCGGTATCTATATATTCAACGTATTCTTTTTGTTTGTACAGGCTAAGTGCAGTAAAGGCTTCATTAAAAGCCGCATCGGTATCCAGTACTTCCTGCAGTGCCTCAGGAATGGTCAGTTCGGCAGAGCGTTCCGGTATCCAGGTTTTGCCCTCTTCTACATTTCTGATTGCCTCCCGTATATATGCTTCAATCTTTTGCGCATCAATCTCTTCCATGCTGGTAAACCGCCATTGGCGCAGGGCCTTGGTTTTACCTTCAGATGCATTGACCAGCACTTTGTACGGATCGCTTAAGAAAACACCATCATAAAACCAGAGCGAAAAGAAATGATTGAATCCGCCACAGGCCACCACATTACGGCCTTTATGGGTATATATAGTTGCCCCCCACTTAATAGCCTCATCAAGATTCATTTTACGGATAATGCTGTGGAGACATTCTACCTCCTGTTCCCATTGGGCATTATGCATCAGATGTCAGTTTAGTTTTAGTGCTTTAAAAATAAGATTTTTTTGGGAATACTGTGTACATGCTACGATATGAAACGATTAAATAAAATAAGGAGTGTATGCGTGCCTATGCCAGATTATGCATAGGGTCATTTTTAGGTTAATGTGCAATAATATTTTTAATACCCCTCCATACTAAACCGTGCAAAAGGATTTATTTTTAAAATATTGAAAAGACAATGCTTATATTAACTATACACTGAATCTATTGTTGCTTATAAATCGGTAAATAAAAGGTCTGCCCGCGCTTTGCGCGGGCAGACCTTTTATTACATAGCAATTTGGTGCTAAAATAGCTTGAAGCCATACCAAGCTGCAATAGCCACAGCAATCCAGGCCAGACCTTTGATCAGAAAAAACAAAAAGCCGAAGATGCCTAATCGCTTAAGCCACTTTTTACGGTTCCCTTTGGGGTTCGTTTCTGTTTCTGGTGTATTCATTATCTGCTGATGACTTTGTATGTTTTGAAATCAGATTTCATCGGAGGGGTCTTGCCTTCTTTTTTCGCAATAGCGATATCTTCAAACCCTCTTTTGTGTCCTTCTATAAACTGAGGAGATTTGGTCCAGTCTTTGAAGGCCTCTTCAGTATCCCAGAAGCTTACGATCAGGTATTGACCATCGTCGGTTTGCGGTTTTAATACCTGCATGTCGATAAATCCTGTCATGGTATCGATGGCATGCGCGCGGGAAGCAAACAGGCTTTCAAATCTTTCTTTATACTCTGCTTCACAGTCGATGTAGTTAATGGCAACGAAGTTTCTATTGTTTTCCATAATGTTTCTGAATTTGTAATTTTTATGTAAAATTCTGAAAATCAATAGAAAACGGATTGCCAATTCGGGAACAAATACTTATACAAAAAGGAATTTGTCACTACACCGTCATATTTATACAGGCAGTATGGAGCAATACCAGATCCCGCACCACATCATTTTTTATATTCTTAGGGGCAGCAGAAGTGCCGTTTTATAAGGTTTCGATTAGGTATATTACACTCCCAGCTATTATTAGATAATAGTCTCTGCATCGGTAGATAAGCGCTTAATCTCTTCCAGTGCTTTCGGGAAGGTGGAGAGCATATAGTCTTTGTGCTTCTGGTCTACATCTACTTCTGCAAGCAGGGTTGTAACCCCGTCCTTCTCTGTAAGGGTATACATCTCCAGGCTGCCTGTCCAGTGGCGTGTAGCCTCATCTACCGGTATTTCCACACCTTCTTTTATGCTACCGATATGGCTGAAGATGATCTTCTCATAAGGTTTTACATAAAAGACCTGGCTGTACATACCGGAACCATCCGGAGCCAGGAAATGCACAATCTCATTGGCCTCCAGCACTCCATCATAATACGATCCTTTACAGAACGGAGTAGTCCATTGGGTGTAACTCTCATGGTCCCACATGACCTCCCATACTTTCTCTGCCGGGGCATTGATCTCGATGGTAAAAGGTGTGCGTTCGATATGGTATAAATAATTACGCAGGTTGATGCGGATGATTCCGTGCCAGCCTACTTCAAAGTTTGCTTTGGAAAAATCAGATCCGGCATCAGAAAAGTTTTCGGTATCCTCATGTGTAAGGGTCAGCCTGGTTTCGCCATCGATCTCATCAAGATCCCAGGTCAGTACAGAAACACCCTTGGAGTGGCTCGGATGTGTCCATGTATGTTTAAAACGCTTATTGGGTACTACTTCCAGTACCTTACACTGATGATGGTATAGTTTGGATGGTCCTTCGTAAAAGTTGAATGTGTCTCCTTCGGCAAGGCTTAAATCTGCAATGTCAAAATACCATTCCTTCATTGCGTCTTTGTCTGTAATGGCCTTCCATACCTGTTCTAAAGGTACTTGGAATGTCTCGACCATAATAATAGGTGTGCCCATAATGCATTGATTTTATGACTGAAAAGTACATATTTTAATGCAAAGGAAATATTATTATTTACAGAAATATGGATACGGAAATGCTGATAACAATACATAAAGTATTGTTCTATAATGCTGTATGAGCATTATCTTAAAAGAAAAATTACATACTGATCAGGCGCTCCATGACATAGTACATGGCAGGACATACGGTAGCATTCTTGAGGGTAAGGCTGGGTTGCTTCAGCAACACATCTTCATTGGTATACGGAAAACGGGCACAGTCCCTGGGACGCTCCTCATAAATACTGCAGTAGTTATCAGATCCCAGAAAAGGGCAAGGGCTGGACCGGACTACATAATCGCCATCACTGTCCACTTTCAGGTAGGTCTCTATAAAGGCGGCCTCTTTCATACGTAAATGCTTGGCAATACGCTTGATATCCGGCATCTTAAACCGGGGAGAATAATTTCTGCAGCAGTTGGCACATGCCAGACAATCTACATTTTGGAATGCCTCATCATGCAGATCAGGCAATAAGGCCAACACTTTATTCTTGTTGGCCTTTTTTAAAAAATTTCTGTACTGGCCCTGGTGCTCTTTAGCCAGCTTTTCATAATGCACAATATCCAAAACACCGTTTATTTTAGGGTTTCAAAGAAACCGGTTTTCTTATTTTTACGCACATTGTCCCATGCATAATAACGACCATTCATGGCTACATATACACCATGCGGCAGCGTCTGCAGGAAAGCCAGTGCGGCGCCCAGGTTAAAGAAGCCATCAGAACTACCGAACTTGTATGGGATCATTGCACCTGTAATCACAATTGTTTTTTCCAGCCCTGCGTTAGCGATGTATGCAGCGGTTTCGGCCATTGTATCGGTACCATGTGTGATGAGGATACGGTCTTCATCCGCTTTACGGCAATTGTGCAGGATCACTTCGCGATCAGTATCGGTCATTTCCAGGCTGTCGACCATCATCAGGGTACGCACTTCGGTATCTATCGTGCAACGCCCCAATTGCAGCATTTCCGGAACGTGAGTTTCCTCAAAGTCCAGTTTGCCATTGATCATATCGTACTCTTTATCGAAAGTACCGCCCGTAACTAATATTCTGATTGCCATTGTCGTGTGGAAATTTGCTGCAAATGTACAGCATTCCCGCATTATTTTTAATTATAGCGTAAATAAAAGAGCACTCTGATGACCGCAATGATTGCAAATACAGAGATGACCGCATTTCTGCGAATGGCGCAAGCATCAAAAATTATCTTATGTAAAACATGGTCAATAGTTTATACTACACTATGTATTCTACAGGAAATTTATTTTCTTTGTCTGACAACTATATAAGCATACAATGAAGCGATTTTTATACCTCCTCGCATTTACCTCACTGAGCATGAGTGCCCTGGCACAAAGGCCTACAACCCGTACCACGAAGATCAAAGGCAATGAGTTTGAATGGGAAATGGTATTTGATAAAGTAAAGACGATAAGTCAGTATACTAAAAAAGATACGGTAATTACAGTGCAGAACCGCGGCCACTTGCTGCGCCTGAACGGACAGGCTGTGAGCAGTACTTTCCCGCCAAAGACACTAAAAACGCTTGAGAAATACCTGAAAAAAGCGGTAGCCAAGGCCAAAATGCCTTCTTTGAAATTCAATGATAAGGATCTGAGGGTACATTTCAGCAATTGTGTACTGAATGAGGCCGGCAAGGTTGTGTATTACGAGATATATTTTTTCCCCTCTAAGGATGATCTGCAATTATATCCAAATGAGCATACACCTGAAGTAAAAACATTTATCACCAAAATGGAGGATATTATGAATCAGGCCCCTTTATTCCCTTCAGCACCTGCAATGAACCTGTATCTTGCTGAACCCATTATATTAGTAGACTAATTACTAATCCAGTTATAAAAAACAATAAGGGGGCTTTTGCCCCCTTATTGTTTTTTATAACTGATCGTCAGATCACGGTCTTTTAAGACCAGTTCTTTATCCGTTATGCGTTCGATAGTATAGATCGTTGTATCAATACTGCTGGTATGAATGCCAATGCTCTTTGATATCAATGCCAGTTTACCCTCTGTTATATACCATTTGGTATACTGAGTGGTCTCCATATTTATAGATTTGGCTTTGCCATCTTTAAGCAATTCTATTCCCTGCAGTTCATCTGCATCTATAGGGTTCGGTTCCACCCAATCACCCAGGAGCAATTCCGGTGTTACTTCCGGGTTATGCTCAACAGTCATTTCAGTTGCGTCTATAATTTCAGTATCCGTATCATCACAAGAGCTGAGTAGCAGGGCAAAAGCGGCTGCCATAATTTTCATTCGATTCATAGTTACAATTTTAGTTTTTAGTTCACTTTGGCTAAAAGTAAGATGAATGAAGATCAAGTAACCAACAGGCGAGGTACTTAACAAATTAATTAAATGTGAAGAAAACAGCACATCTCAATATACATTTTATAAATCACTATCAGCCATCATATTGCATTTTGAATACCGGTCCGGCATGCTCATTGGTGAAGGTAACAGACAGCGGCGCGGCATGAGCAGTCATCTCCGTAGGATACCAGTGCCTTGACTGTCCGGAAATGATAAACAAGCCAGACTCGTCGCCCAGCACGGCAAAATCTTCCCGCTTGGGTCCTTTATGGTAAAAAGACAAGGGATACTGCACTGCCAGGCTCGCGCCAAAATCGATAGGATCTGCAGCTACCAGGCCGATCTCACTTACCGATGCGATCAGCGCGGCAGAAAATGGCTCTTCACTATGAATGTTCTGGTCAAAGCGGGTGATAAACTCTACTATATTGGAATTGTTGTCGTAAAAGTAGACCGACTGGGCATTCCAGTTTTCAAATACGGTAAGGTAATTGCCCTCGTGATTGGCAATACGTTCGGCCCTTAAAGCCAGCCACTGTACGGCTTCCAGCATTTTGTTGTTGGGGATGTCAAATGCAAAATGGTAGATGTGTTCTGTATCGGATTGGATAAAGGTAAGCACGGTATCTCCAGCTTTGAAGGCTACCCTATCCTCTTGCAGCGAAAGCGTTTCCAGTCCTATACTGCCTGAATAAAACCGGATCGTTCCCTCAAGGTCTGCTGTATACAGGTCGATTTCTTTAATGTGCATAGATTTATAGTTATGCTACAATTTACGAAATATCTGCTATAAACTGCGCGCTGCATATTTTTTGATCTTAACCATTGTGGTACGCCAGTAAAACTCCAGGTGTTTCTGAATAGATTCTGTGGGAAAGTTGCTGATCGTCAGTTCCAGTTTGGTTTGTGCTCCATTGGGCATAAGATAAAAATCTATGCGTGTATAGTTGTCCGGCTCGTCCGGAAGGCGGGATAAAGAGCTAAGATGGGTATAGCTCAATTGCTGTTCGGGTATGCACTGCAACACAATGCCTTTGTTTTCAAACGGTTGGTGATGGGTGCCTGTTATTATTATCTCCGTACCAGGTATCCAGTTGGTATTAATCGTAAGGTTCATCGTTTCATCGCCCATCCATTGCAGCATGTGCGCCGGATCGGTAAGGACTTGCCAGACTAAAGCCGTTGAGGCATTAAGGTATTGTATAGCCGAGAAAATATGATCCATTGCTCAATTTAATTCTTTGGGCAATATTTTCAAAAATAAACAATCCTGATTTTCAGCAAATGATTTATGATTCAAATCGGGAAAATATTCAATAATCAACACTACTATGAACTCCAAAAGGATAAAGGAATATATCACTAATATTCAACAAATTAAGCAAATATTGGTGGCAAATCCTTTCCTGTAAGCATTGCTAAATAACACGCATTGTTAACATTTCATTCTTGTTAGATCAATATCCATTGGTTACATTTACGGTATTATTTTTAATCCTCTAACATTCAAAAAACATCAGCTATGATCAAGCAAGCATTAATGGGAGAATTCATGCATGAAATGGAAAACACCCGCAAACTGTTAACCGCTATTCCTGATTCCGCACTGGAATATCGTCCGCAGCCACACCTGTGGTCTGTAGGCCAGTTGGCTGCTCATATTGCAGAAGTATACAACTGGTACGATGTTACCTTCAACCAGGACAATTTTGATATGTCTACTTATCAGTACGATAAAGGAGATATCAGCAAGGCGTCCAACATTTTAGCAAAATTCGAAGAGAATGCTGCAAAGGCACAAGCTGCTATTGAAAATTCTGATGAATCGCAATACATGAATACCTGGACCATGCATATTGGTGGTAATCCATTAATGCCGCCTATGCCTAAGGTACAGGTTGTAAGAGGGTTCTTATACAATCACTTATACCACCATCGTGGTGAAATGATCGCTCACCTGCGTGCCAGCGGTAATGTAGTACCTTCTCTGTACGGTCCTACTTACGAGATGTCTCAGGAAATGGCTCAGTAATAAGCAATCTGATAAATAGAAAGGCTCCCGTAATTGTACGGGAGCCTTTCTATTTATAAAGGGTTATACTATTCATAAATACAATGCACTACTACCGTATCTCCATTGTCTTTGTAATACAGCCTTCTCCCCTCAGCATAGCCTTGCAAAAAGCTATAATCTTCACTGCACTCTATAAAATAATCAACCGTAACCCCGGAACGTGCTTCCGCAATACAAGACATACAGGTTTTCTTTTCTGTGCAGGATGCCAGTAAGACTGCAACAGCGATAAATAACAATGTTTTTTTCATAATGCTGCTTTTTAAAAGTTAGGATCAATTAATATAGCCAGTGAGGCACTTTTATTGTTCAGGAGCTGCGGCTTAGAGCACCACACCGGCACATTTGCTGCAATGGTAAATCGCTCGCTTGCTCTTATACCCCCGTTCATCTGGAAAAGCCACAATCCTGAGCGGCCAGCAGATAGACTCTCATGAAACTTGCTGCTGCCATCGATATAGGCAAACTTGCCATTGATAAACAAAGAGGCATTGCTTTTGGTATCAATGCCCTGAATAATATCTATTTCTGCATTTAAATTCACTGCAATTTCTCCGAAATAGTACATGTCACTTAAGAGGTTACTACCATCCTTAACGTTCTCCCAGTTAATGGTCGTTGTAAGCGGAAGGTACAATTGTATCCCTTTACCATTATAGTACTTCCAGTTAGAATAATAAAGGGGGTAAGACAACCGGGCATGAAGCAGACCACCGTATAGTAATTTATCTGCTGTTTTGGCTTCAGTAGAAGTATCAGAATTCTGAGCCAGGGTTGTGCCCAGATCAAACTTTAGCGGCAATGAAAATCTGCGACGCGGATTTTTGTGTCCCCAGGCCTCAAATGGAAGAATGCCGCTGACGATCTCTGTAGTTACGGTGGCATTATTAGTGAAGTTGGACTGAATACTGAAGTTGGTCAGTAGTTTGAGGCGCTCCCCGTTTTCACCAAAATAAAAGAACTCGGCATGCGTAATGCTTCTTAAAGGAATAAACCATGGCTTCCTGACCTGATTATCTTCTGACAGATATAGATAGTGAAAATAATTACGCGCCTGGGCAATTAATCTTCTCCTTTGGCTTGAGTGTATATTATTTAGAATGTATTCTTTGCATGGATCTTTCTGAATTTCTTCGGGCTTAAGCGCAGGAAGTGATAGTACACTTTTTTGTAACAATTTATAATGCTCTTCTTCTGTAGCACGGTTCTGCCGTATGGCTTTATCAATAATATTTCTGTACCAGTAAGCCATAGCAGGGCTTATCGTATCAGTAATGCCAGCACCTACCAGTTTACGGTATTCAGTAATCATAGAATCACTGGTAGACATGGTGTAGCTGCTTTCTTTAATATCCTTTACTAATTCTTCTTTTAAGTGTGCCCGTCCGGTCTGGAATTGATCACCTGCATTATTTACGAAACTCCGGAAACTATCACCTGCACTCAGAGATGAACTCTGCTGCCGCAGCAATGTTTTCAGGGCCGTGGTATCAAGAACAATGTAATTGCCAGTCCGCAAGGTTTTGTCTATACTCAGTTCCACAGTTTTCATCACCTTATCCATCTTTGGTGCCTGCAGGTTATAGATCCTGCCCGGGAATTGTGCAGTGGCCGCGAAAGGCAATAAGCTCAGCAGCCATAAAGTAAAAATCCGTTTCATAATCAATTGTTTTGTTGCGGTGAAATATTGTTATTTACTTATACAACTCCTGACTCTCCCGTAAAATAATACTTGTACAGAGCCAATAAAAGGGTATTTACCCCAATTCTGATCGTGGTTTTAACGGTATTAAAAAAGCCACCTAAGCAGGTGGCTATATATTCTGAAGTGTACTTTGGGTGTAATGCTATCACAGCAATTTAGAATGTATTGATCGCAAGCGTATTATTACTATAGTCCCTTCACCATCCAATGATTGGGATATTTCTTTTTCAATAGCTTCAATGCCGCTTTCTTCTTTTGGGCATTTTGTTCGAATTCATAATTATACACCAGTATCGGGATGGAGCCGGGATAGGTCTTCAGCGATTTTTTAAAATGCACTCTGGCCTTATCTATTTCACCGGCACTCTCAAGTGCCTCTCCCTGGTAGATATTGACAAGTGCCGGAACACTACCATAAAGCGCCAGACACTCCTGGGCCAGTTTATTAATTATAGGTATACAGATTTCCGGAGGATGCTGAACATCCTTTAAAGCCGTTCCCGACATAATTGTACGATAGTTTTCATACAATATGGCAATATGCCTGTTGGCCAATGTTGTATCGCTTGCAAACTTGCTGTATGCCAGCAGCGTCTCCTCGCTGACATCTCCACTATCTGCCTGCAAGGCTTGTGCGTACATATTATCAAGTATTGTGTAGATCGTCTTATCTGTAGCATCAATTTTGGCATGGCGCTTAATGGCCCATTCCGGAATGACCAGGAAATCTGAAGCAACGCTCAATATGGAATTGCCTTCAGTGTCCAGCAGCATCTTGAGCTGGCTGTCAATATATACGCCAATCAAAGTGGTACCTTTCAGCGCGAGAAACACATAATCACATTCATTAGGATCAGGTTTTGAGGCAATCATCATCATACCACTACCCTCTGCCCAGTCGGTAAATGATGGAGCATCAAAGAAGTACGGCGTATCAATCTTATCGAATTCCTGCTGCAGGTTATCGCCTATTTGAATCGATTGTCCGAATAGACTGGTTGTCCAGAAACAGCAGAAAAGTAAAAGAAATAGTCTCATGGATAAAAATATAATGTTACAATTATATAGGCAGATAGAGCTTATATGACCCGGATCACCATTGGATCTACTTGTCTTATGCCTCCTTTGGTATCTACTCTCATATCTTCAATATATATCATAAAAGGAAGCGGCAATTGCTTTATGTATTCAAGTAGTTCCGGACTAAATCTATTGCCCGTTATTGGAAATTGCTTTTCCACGTCATCCTTTAAAAACGTCGCAGTAAAGGATACCAAATCCATTTTTAAATCACTTAACAGGTACACATCAGTGGTAAAGCTGATTCTCGTATTTTTCAACAGCTCATTCAATGTAAGGGTTAGCTTCTGATCGCAGTGTTTCCCAATACAATACCTTATTTCTGCCAAACGTCTTACTCTGAACACTACATGGTCCACTTTCCGCATTATGCCAGGGCTTACCTCAGCTACTACTTCTAAGACTACCTCACCTACAGTATCAACTTTTATTACATAGTGCCCATTCTCACCAGTTATTGTCCCCCGACTGATATTAACACTTATTTTATCCGAAGTAATCCCTGGAACTGCTATAGAAACGGGATTATCGATACCAGTAAAGAGCACATTTAAATTATCTGCAGAAACAACTGCAATCTTATTATTTTGAGCAAATAATTGCCCATTAAATATCAGTAATATTATCGTTAGAATAATGCTACGCATTAATGATTGCTTCATTGGTATTATCTTTAAAAGCATAATTATTCCTCAAAGTTCTTCTTCTTTCTGTTTGCCGGTCTCTGCTTTGGTGTTTTGACGAATGTCATTGGTTGCAGAAACTCCATCCATTGATCTATGGTGCGGGCATCCTCTACGCGAAAGTCGCCGATCTGTGTACGACGCAGGGCCTGCAGGTAACCACCCACACCCAGTGCCTGACCATAATCATTGGCCAGCGATCGTATATAAGTACCTGTACTGCAATGCACTCTAAAGTGTACTTCAGGCAGTTCTATTTTAGTAATCTCAAATGCATTGATCGTAACTGTACGCGGCTCTACCACCACTTCCTTACCCGCGCGGGCCAGTTCGTACAGGCGTTTACCATCTTTCTTTATGGCAGAGTGTATGGGGGGTAATTGCTGTATGGTACCGGTAAAGGCTTTGGTCGCTTCCAGGATCTGCGCCTCCGTCAGGTGATCGGTGGCTTGTATATTTTCGGGCTGAGATTCCAGGTCATAAGTCGGAGTAGTAGCACCCAGGTGTATAATACCGGTATATTCCTTCTCCTGCTTCTGAAACTGCTCTATCTGCTTGGTCATTTTACCGGTACAGCAGATCAGCAGGCCAGTAGCCAGCGGGTCCAGTGTGCCGCAGTGCCCTATCTTGGCATGAGTCGTTCTTCTAAACTTGCTGATGGCGTCAAACGAGGTCCAGCGATAAGCCTTATCGATAAGGATAACCGCACCTGCCTTGATCTCTTCTTCTGTAAGGTTCTGATTCATGCTGCAAAAGTGATGGATTAGCCGCCAATTTCCAAATCAGCCATGCATTAAATATTATTTAATACACAGATGACGCAATTTTTAATGATTTCTTTGTACGTTTGCACTCTTAAACATTCTTGTATTTATCACAACCCCATTTTTCGTTATTAGATAGATGAATAATACTTATCGTGGTCTCGTAGATCAAACGTTCCATTTTCCTCAGGAAGATTTTGATGTGCACGAAAATTATTTACAATTCAATGGTGTAGACATTAAAAAACTTATTGATAAGTACGGCACACCATTCAAACTTACATATTTACCGAAAATAGGGATGCAGATCAACCGGGCGAAACAGCTGTTCGCGAATGCGATCAAGAAACATAAATATCCCGGCACATACAATTACTGCTATTGCACCAAAAGTTCGCACTTCTCCTTTATTGTAGAAGAGGCTTTGAAGCATGACATCCACCTGGAGACATCTTTTGCCTATGATATAGATATCATCAGACAGCTGCATGCCAAAAAGAAGATCAACAAGGACCGGTTCATTATTTGTAATGGTTATAAGACCAAACAGTATACCCGTGCTATCTCCAAGCTGGTCAATGAAGGCTGGAATAAGGTAATACCGGTACTGGACAATAAAGAAGAGATTGAAGACTACCAGAAATTTGTACGCTCCAAAGAGCCAGTAAACCTGGGTATCCGCATTGCGGCCGAGGAAGAACCGACATTTGACTTCTACACCTCCCGCCTGGGTATCCGTAAAGAAGATGTACTGGAGTTTTATGTAGATAAGATCAAGGGTAACAACAAGTTTCAGCTGAAAATGCTGCACTTCTTTATGAACAAAGGTATTAAAGATGATATCTACTACTGGAGTTCCTTAAGCAAAGTGATCAACCTGTACTGCCAGCTGAAAAAGATCTGTCCGGAACTGGACAGCATCAATATCGGCGGTGGCTTCCCGATCAAGCATAACCTGGGCTTTGATTACGATTATCAATACATGGCGAATGAGATTGTATCTACCATCAAAAGCGTATGTAAAAAGAATAAAGTAGATATGCCTAACATATTTACCGAATTCGGTTCTTTCACTGTAGGTGAGGCCGGTGCGGTAATCTATAGTGTGCTGGGCGAGAAAATGCAGAATGACCGTGAGATCTGGTACATGATCGACAGCTCATTCATCACTACCCTGCCAGATACCTGGGGTATCGGGGAGAAATTCCTGATGCTGCCCATCAACCGCTGGGAGAATGAGTACCAGGAGGTACACCTTGGTGGCCTTACCTGCGATGGTCATGACTTCTACACCTCAGAAGAGCATATCAATGCCGTGTTCCTGCCCAAGCTGGATGATGGCAATAAAGATGCCCTTCCGGCTGTAGCCACACCCACCGGAGAGAAAGAGCCATTATATATCGGCTTCTTCCATACCGGGGCCTACCAGGATCAGTTATCGGGCTACGGAGGCATCAAGCACTGTATGATCCCTTCTCCCAAACACGTAATTGTCGATATCGATAAGAACGGACAACTGGAAGACTGGTTATATGCCAAAGAGCAGAGCCCGCTGAGCATGCTGAAAATACTGGGGTACGTAAAATAATATCCAACCAAAAGCTTTGCTCTACCGGCAAAGCTTTTTTTATCATCTATCCTTAAATAGTAAAAACACATATATTGTGAAAATATTCATTTCCGGCGCATCCGGTCTGCTGGGCGGCAATTGTCTGAAACATTTCAAAGAACAGGGTCATGAAGTTGTGGGTACACACCTGTCTTATGCAACAGCCGAAACCGTTTATTTCAACACACTGGATACGGCACATCCCGATAACTTCGATCTGCTGGCCTTTAATCCTGATGTGATCGTACATTGCGGTGCCCTCACGCATGTAGACTATTGCGAGACCAATATCGAGGAGAGCTACGAGAAAACGGTACAAAGCACCATCAACCTCATCGCATGGGCCCAAAAATGCAATGCCAAACTGGTCTATATCTCTACCGATTATGTGTTTGACGGTGCGGACGGACCATATACCGAAGCGGCGGCCCTGAACCCGCTGAGTGTTTATGGCAAGCACAAACTGGAGGCCGAGCAACTGGCCGTGCAGCAATTGCCGGACACACTGGTGCTGCGCATTACCAATGTATATGGCGATGAACTGAGGGGAAAGAATTTTATAGCCCGCATTATACAGCAGTGCGAAGCCGGTCAGCACCTGACCCTGAAACTGCCTTACGATCAGTTTGCCTCACCGACCAATGCCTGGGATATAGCCCGTGCTATGCTGGTATTGCTCGAAGATGGTAAATCTGGTATATATCATATCGGCGGCAGCGATTATATGAATCGTGTTGAGCTTGCCCAACGTGTACTCAGCTACTACCCTGCAGCCACATACGACCTGATCCCGACAGATACCGCCAGCCTGCAACAACCTGCTGCTCGTCCTCTACTGGGTGGTTTTGTCAAGCTGAAGTTTGCCAGCGAATACCCCACTTTCCTGTTTGGTACGGTAGATAGTTATGTGGCTGGTAAAGTAAAAAAATAACCCTAAATATTTAAAAAGACTAACCTGCAGGCGCACGTTTTATACCTGCACCTGCAGGTATAAAACGGACAGATATGATCAGATACCTGCTCTGCCTGCTGGCAATCATTTGTGGCAATGTCGTTTACGCACAGAACCTGAGCTTTGAGGAGCTGGTTAGTCTACAGCAAAAGAACTTAGTGGAGGTAGAGGAGTTTCTTTCGGCCAAGGGCTGGAAGCTTCTGCATACAGATCGCAATAAGGGTGGTACATACACGATAATTACCTTTACATACAAGAAGGAAGAACTCATTGACGATGCAGAATCATTTTTATATTATGCCTATCCAAAGAAATCGGCCAATAATACGATAAGCATACAGGTAAATAAACTTGATGTATATAATAAATACTTAACTGCCCTGAAAGCCGGCGGTGCCAAACTGCTTAGTAGTGATGCTAAGCATAACATTATCCAAAAAATATACCAGGACGCTACGCGTACTTTTATAGTAGGTACACATGCTATTAAAGATGGCACGGGTACATATACCACCTATAACTTCTTAATAATCAAGAATGAAGACTTTCGGCCCGACCTGGACTTACTGGATGCTGCGGTGGAAGAGTGATGGCAGGCATGTTTCGCATTATAGAAGAAAACCCATTTAACGGCCAAATAACTATAAAGTCGGCAAGCGAATAACAAAAAAATATAGTTTTGCCTTATCAATAAAAAGCGGGTTTTCTTTACAGATTTACATGAAGAGTGAATAATTGCAACAGGCAAAAGAAAGTCTAACACAAGTAATGAATTTAAGAAGGAGCGATCAGATTACTGATCGCTCCTTTTTGTTATTACCGGCCTCTCCTGGCGCACGCGCCCTCGCGTGTGTCCATAACCAAACCCTAGCTGGCGCGCGCTCCCGGCGCGTGCCTTCAATAAATTGAGTGTTCTCGTCCTTTCGAGCATAGCGTAGCGTAGTGGAGATATGACGAGTGGTAGATGAAAGCTCGTTTACTGAGGCAACGAAGCACAGGGTTGTGCCCAGAACCCATACTATTGCCTCCGGAAAACACTAAAAACAGTACAAAAGTTAGTAGCAGGGCTGCAGTGTTTGCAGGAGTGAGCGATTAATTTAGAGGTCATATTTATTCACTTTCTAAATTCAAAACTTATGTCAGGAATCAATAACAACCGTGT
>Ga0256908_1000119_pt1 | contig 47355 bp, 79 predicted proteins | sample MC6MC0761MT_FD_186331 | JGI IMG/M metagenome (GOLD analysis project Ga0256908, IMG submission 186331) | Metatranscriptome of enriched soil aggregate microbial communities from Iowa State University, Ames, United States - MC6-MC0761-MT... | ecosystem: Environmental > Terrestrial > Soil >... | reverse complement strand
TCAACAGCAGTGCTGATATTTTTCTTCCGCCCACAAAAAAGCCCGCACTGGGCGGGCTGTCTGATCGCGGTGGCTTCTAGCCTACGTCGGAGATGTATAGCTTGACGATGACGCCATTTCGAAGCATTGCCTTGGCTACGACGCTGATTGGCTTGCCGCTGATGAAGCCTTGCAGATAGGGGTTGTCCTCAAGGCTTGCCACTGGATCGGTGATGTCGCAACTAATGCGTTTAGGCGAGCCGTCTTCATCAACCAGTTCCTCGGTATCGTGTTCGGTGAAGCTAGCTTTGCAGGTACGCTTGAGGCGATCCATCTCGCTGATGATTACAGAATACTTCTTCGCCGGGAGGATCTGGGATGGCTCTGAGGCCATGATCGCCTCTTTCTCAGCGAGACCGATAGTCGTCTGCTTTCCAGCCATCGAGTAAAGGTCTATGCGATCACACGTGTCGCCAATCGGGGCTACGGACTTGCGGGCGGATGGCTGCATCGCGTCCGTCAGCTTCTCAATTGTATTCAGAAGCCTTTCGACATACTGCTGATTGAAACCGAGCTGCTTTTCGAACAGTTCGCGTAGATGTTTCATTTCTTCCTTGGCGCCACTGCAGCTCTGATAGACATGATTGAGTACCAAGGTAAGGATAACCCCACCTAAGCCCTGGAAAACGCCGTTCGTCGTCGCCCATTCCACAGCGCCGGCAACACTGAAGCATTTGGCTTGAGTTTCCTGGGCATAAGCTTTCGCATTCAAGGCCTGGGTTTGCTTGGCATATTGCCCAGTTGTTGCGAAGTGAGCGACTACTGCGTAAATCCTGCTGAATCCATCTAGCGACTCAGCCAGGGCCGCCATGTCAATTCGGTGAACCTCCGCATCTCCACCTTCATAACGGATTTCAAACGGGAAGGCCCCTGCGCCCTCGGTAATGAATGCGTCCTGCTGCATTGCTGCGTGTCCTTGCCTTCGTTTGTAAATTGGTAGAGGTGTTTGAGTGGTGGCGGGCAGCGCTAGTCAGGCCGGTAAGGCCTGCTACAAATCTCCACCTCGCCAGATAACCTTGCCTATGATTCGGTGCTCATTGCCATTGCTACGCAGGTGCGAGCGGTCCGGATATTCCCCCTTGTCCTCGTTGTCACTGCGCAAGATCCACTGGCCAAGGGGGCCTTGGATCAGCCGTTTCACGATGGCGCCATCAGTTCCAGCAAGCACGAACACTTGGCCGTCAGCGGGATCGATGCGGGACCGATCAACAAGCAACACGTCACCATCATTGATGGTAGGCCACATGCTCTCTCCCTCGGCATAGATCACGATCAGCTGGTCTGGCTTGGCACCCTTAACCCTCAGCCATTCGCGCTTGAAAGCCAAGGTTGAGCGAATTTCGACATGCGGATTTTCACTGCCAAGGCCTGCAGCTGCTTTGGCATCGTACTGAGGGACATAGGCGTACCGGCCGTCAAGTTCGTCCTCGTCCGCCCCATCCGGCAGTGGTGAGTTAGCAGCCTCAGCTGTGTGCGCCACTTGGGGAGATGCACGCCTGATACCGGCCGCCAAGGTCGGACTGACCTGGGCAGGCTCGAAGTCTAAAGCCTCGGATAGCTTTACGAGAGCTTCGAGGTTTAGCGCAACCTTGCCGGTCATGTACTGGCTCACGGTGCTTTGTGGTGACTTCCACTCGCAGCGCTCTCCAACCTCGGTCTGGGTGAGGACGGGCTTCGACGGATCATCCCGCGATTCCTTCACGCGCTGCTTGTAGATTTCGTGCAGACGCTTTGCATCAGCAAGCTGCTCGACAGAAAGAGGAGTTCTGATCGGTTTCTTCATGCGCGTGATTTAGTAGCACAGCTGCTTCTTAAGCAAACAGCACTGCTACTCTTTGTCCTTGAATATTGTAAAACAGCAGTGCTAATATCTGATCAAACCCCTATGAGGCAGACCAGATGAAGACTGTATCCCTTGAGGATTACCTGGCCGAGCAAGGAACCCAGAGCGACCTCGCCAAGGCCCTGGGGATCCAGCAAAGCGCGGTATCCCAGATGTTTCGCGCCAAGCGGGATATCCGAATCACCATTTTCGACGATGGGCACATTGAGGCGAACGAGATCCGTCCGATCCCGGCGCGCAAGTCTGCCGCTTAACCACTTTTCAATCACAAGGAACCAATCGTGTCGTACTTCGACCCCGACCACTTGCACAACAAGCCCACCAAGGTTCGCTTGGATGAGGCTGCCGACGATCTGCTGTCGGCGATGGCTCGCTTCAAGCGCACGCAGAAGGCAGTGCTCGCCAGGGAAATTCTGGAGCGCGGTCTCGACCAGATGATGCAAGAGCTTAACGCGAAGACTGACGTGGCCTGAAGTGGCCGAGGAGGCCCTGTGCCAGAAAGCAAAGAGCTGGAGATCCAGCTCGACGGGAAGGGCAATTCGGATCTGGCGTATCTCGCCAGACAGAAGGGCTTAACCCCTGAGCAACTGGCGGCACAAATCATCAATGAGGCTCTCAACCGGATGACGAGAACAGAGCCTGGCCGAAGCAATGTTCGGTCGTTTCGCAAGGGCTAATAAGCCCCTGAGGGACTCATGAGGAACTGCCGTTGAAAACACCAAAACCCAAACCGCAGACGCAAAAAAGCCGGTGGCTAGACCGGCTTCTTGTACTGCATTCGTAACGCTTGTGTGAGGTCATCATATATGCATCAGACCATCCAAAGCAATACCGCAGCCCTCGCGCCACAAAATGCGAACCACGATTTCGTGGCGCGCACGATGTCGTCGCGCGAGATCGCCAGCCTGACTGGCAAGCGTCACGCCAACGTGAAGCGCGACATTGTGGCCATGCTGGCCGAACTGAAAGCAGATGTACTCAGTTTTGAGCACATCTACTTGGACGGGCAGAACCGCGAGCAGGTCGAGTATTTGCTTGACCGCGAGCACACCGACTGTCTCCTAACCGGCTACAGCGCCGTCCTGCGCATGAAGGTAATTCGCCGCTGGCGTGAGCTGGAAGGCCAGTCCGAGGCGCGCCAGGCCGTGATGGCCAATGGCACCAAGGTGATAGGCGAGATCGCCATCATGGAGTGCTTCACGCGCCTGCTGAAGCCCGCTGCGTCCTGCCAAGTGCAGATGCTCGCCAAGATCGCCGAGAGCAACGGGCTCGACCCGAAATTCCTGCCCAGCTATGCCGTGGATGCTCCGTCAGACGCAGCCGGTGGCAGCTCTTTGCCAACCAAGGCCCTGACGGCCCTGCTCAAGGACAACGGTATCCGCATGTCGCCCGCGTCGTTCAACAAGGCGCTGCAGCAAGCCGGCGTGATCAAGGTGATGCAGCGCAAGAACTCGAAGCAGGAGGTGGTCACCTTCTGGGCGATCACCGAGAAGGGGTTGCGCTACGGCAAGAACCTGACCAGCCCCCAATGTCCTCGCGAAACGCAGCCTCACTGGTATGTGGATCGCTTCCCTGAGCTGGCCGAGATGGTCGGGAAGGGGCGCCCATGAAGCTCGTGACGATCGTTGTAGCAAATCCTGTCGATCCGATTCGCCTGGGCATGCAAGTCGTTGGTGGCCGGGTCACTGCCGCTGGAATTGGTGACTACTGCGCCTACACCGAACTCATGGAGGCCGCCCAGGAGCTCGTGCTGCTTCTCGAAAACGGAATTCCGCCGAGCCATGAGTCTCTCGACGCTGCAGTGCGAACTGCCCGCGAGATCATCACTAAGCTGGAGGCCCAATGATGGCTAGATCCCGAAACATCAAGCCAGGGTTCTTCTCGAACGAGCACCTGGCAGAGCTGGACTTCGCCACTCGCCTGCTGTTCATCGGCATGTGGACCGAGGCTGACCGGGAAGGGCGCCTGGAGGATCGTCCGCGCCGCCTGAAAATGGCCTTGTTCCCGGCTGACAATGTCGACATCGATCGCATGCTCGATGACCTGGATCATTTGGGGTTCATCAAGCGTTACACCATAGGCGACGTGAAAGCGATTCAGGTCATCAACTGGTCGAAGCATCAGAACCCGCACGTCAAGGAAGCCAAGAGCACCATCCCTGAAATGCCCGTCGTAGAAGCATGCCAGGGAAAGCATGAGGAAAGCACCGTGCAAGCACCAGACTCGCACAGTTCTTTCCCTGCTGATTCCCTCTCTCTTGATTCCGGATTCCTGATTCCTGATTCCCTCAACCCGTCGCCAGCGCCGGTGGATTCGGTCGAGCTGTTTTCGCGGTTCTGGAAGCTGTACCCGCGCAAGGTCGGGAAGGACAAAGCCGAGAAGGCCTGGGCGAAGCTCAGGCTGACGCAGGACTTGTTCGACACGATCGTCTCGGCCCTGGGCAACCATCGCCTGCTGCCCAGCTGGACCAAGGACGACGGACAGTTCATCCCTCACGCCTCGACCTGGCTCAACGGGAAGCGCTGGGAGGATGAGGTCGAGCTTCCTGCTGACAACGTCCACCACCTGCCGACCAGTCGCCACCACGGCTTTGCTGAACGCGATTACACCACTGGCCTGAAGAAGCGGGAGGACGGTAGCTATGCGCTCTGAAAAAGTCACCCCGATCAACCAGGCATCCCTCTGCGGCCGGACCCAGCCTGCCGAGTGCGAGAAGCACGGCGCCTTTGAGCAGAAGGTCACCATGCTGCTGGGCAAGGCGCTGCGCAGCCAATGTCCTGAATGCTCTCGCATCGCCAAGAAGGAGCGCGAGGCTCGCGCCGAGGCCGAGCAGGCCCTGAACGTGCGCCTGGCGATCTCCCGCAAGCTGGGCGACTCGCTCATCCCGAAACGCTTCGCTGATCGCTCGCTGGCGAATTACAAGGCCGAGCACAAGGGCCAGGCCGAGGCGCTGCGCTTCTGCCGCCACTACGTGAAGACCTTCGACCAGATCGCCGACAACGGCCGCTGCATGGTGCTGCTGGGCAAGCCAGGTACCGGCAAGACTCACTTGGGCGCCGGCATGGCCAACGACCTGATGCGCAGCACGTCGCACTCGGCGGTGTACCGCACTGTCGGCTCGATTCTGCAGGCCATCCGCGCCACCTACGACCGATCCAGCGATGCGACCGAGGCCAGCATCCTCGCCAACCTGGTCGAGCCATCGCTGCTGGTGCTGGATGAGGTGGGCGTGAGCAAGGAGCAGCCGAGCGACTTCGAGCTGACGACCCTGTTCGCGATCATCAACGGCCGGTACGAGCAGGTGAAGCCCACGGTGGTGATCTCCAACCTGAGTCCCGAGCAGTTGCCGGTGGCCATGGGCGAGCGCTGCGTCGACCGCCTGCGCGAGGGCGGAATGATCGTGGTGCCGTTCGAGTGGGAATCTCACCGCGGCAAGGAGGGCATCTGATGGCCAAGTTGAACATCAAGCGCGCCGGGCAGCCGGCCGGGGAGGGGGTGTGATGCTTACCTACCTCAAAGCCGTGCTGATGATCGTGCTGGCACCGACCGTGATCATCGCGGCATCTGCGGCCTTCACCCTGTGGGTCAGGTTTGCCGTGTCACTGGATCTGTCGTGGCCCGCGAAGCTGGCGATCATGGCAGGCCCGTCGATCCTGCTGGCCGCCATCCCCACCGCCTGGCTGATGAACAAGCTCGAGGAGAAGCACTGATGGACACCAACAAGATGCGCGAGCAGTTCGAGGAAGCGTGGGCCTATGCCATGCGGAACGACGAAGGCGTGCCTGGAAGCAAGCCGCTTCGGAGCTTGGTTGACCCAGAACGCTATCGTGGGTCTGCCGTAAATGGTGCGTGGCACTGGTGGAAGTTGTCCCGCGAGGCAGTTGTGGTGGAATTGCCGAGAATCACGGGCCATGAATACGACCCCCTAGCTGACGCTGACTACCGCGAAGGATGCCGCGAGGCCATCGAGGCCCAGGGCCTGAAGGTGGCGCCATGACCAACCTGAACAGCATGTCGCCTGCGGCGCGGTCCGCAGCAATGCGCGGCGGTATGGACGGCTGGGGTCAGGTCGGTGGTCTGTCGGGCCAGATCCGCTACCACGAGCCAGTCGATTCGAAGTCGCGGCGCCGCTGCGGCTGTGGCTGCGCTCGCCGCGCCACTCATCGAGGCATGGCCAATGGCGTATGCCTGACCATGGGCTGCGACCTATCGATGCGCCGCTGGGCGAAGGAGGGGAATCGTGGCTGAGTTCGCTATCCGCAGCAGTAATGACCTGCACCGAGTATATGGCGCCTTGCACGCCATCGACCTGACCAAGCCCAAGGTGGTGGTCATCAAGGACGAGAAGCGCCCGGACGTCTGCAACCGAAAGATGTGGGCAATGCTCCGCGACGTCTCCCAGCAGGTGGAGTGGTACGGCCGCAAGCTCACCGACGAGGACTGGAAGCACATCTTCAGCGCGGCGGTGCAGAAGCAGGATGCGGTGCCGGGCATCGACGGCGGCTTCGTCGTCCTGGGCGTCTCGACCCGTAAGCAGTCGCAGAAGTGGTTCAGCGACCTGTTCGAAGTGATGCATGCCTTCGGCGCCGAGCATGGCGTGCGCTGGACTGAGCCGGATCGGTGGGGAGGGCGGTACTGATGCGCGTCGTATCCAAGAAGGTGCGCGAGAGTGCTCGTGGCCAGGACTGCACCGTGCGCATCCCTGGCGCCTGCAACTTCAACCCGGAGACCACCGTGCTGGCCCACCTCCCGTGCGGGCAGAAGGGCATGGGCATGAAGGGCTTCGACACCGTGGCGGTCTACGCCTGCAGCGCCTGCCATGACGTGCTCGACGGTCGCGGCAAAGGCGAGGTGGACTGGTCAGACATGCCCCGGGCGATCGCTGAGACTCATGAGGCCCTGATTCGGGCTGGCATTCTGACCGTGAAGGGGGCTGCATGATCACTCTGCACCTGCCATACCCGCCAAGCGTGAATACCTACTGGCGCCACCCGACCACTGGCAAGCTAGCCGGCCGCCATCTAATCAGCGAGAAGGGCCGTAAGTACCGCGCCGACGTGTGCTGGTCGATACCGCATGCCATCGAGAAGCTCTCCTGCAGGCTCTCTGTGACGATTGAGTGCTTCCCGCCTGACAGGCGCAAGCGTGACCTCGACAACGTCGCCAAGGGCCTGCTGGATGCCTTGTCTCATGCCGGGGTCTGGGGTGACGACGAACAGATCGACGACCTACGCATCGTGCGCCGGGAGACCACTAAAGGCGGCGCCGTGCGCGTCCGTATCGAAGCGCTCAAGGAGGCTGCATGACACCAGCATGGGGATTTCTGATTTTGGCCGCCCTCATGGTGGTGGGTGGTGTGTCGCTGTCCTGGGCTGGGGCAGTGCGCCGCAAGCGCTGCTACGAAGAATTTCTGCTGAAGAAGACCAATCGCATCCAGGGAGAACGACCATGAAAGTAATCAGCGCTCGCCAAGTTTGGCACGACGCACTGCACGAGAACCGCGCATCCGCCCTGGCCGTGGCCGCAGAGCAGGCGGCCCTGGGTAAGAAGGGTGGCTCCGGCGATGTGAAGATCATGGTCATGCTGGAGAACCACGACGGGAAGGAGGTCTGCAAGGTGTACGAGGTTCGCAAGGAAGGGGTGCAGGAAACCCGCCCGGGCCGACGCCTCACCAACGACCGCTGCGCCCACATGCTGACCGCCGGCCTGGTGATCCAGGCGATCGACTCCTTGCCGAAGTCGCTGCGCCACCTTGGGCACTTCCTGTACTCGCCCGTGGCCAGCGGTAACGACCTGAGCATCTCCCATGGCCTGCTATGGCTTGGGAGCGGCCTGGAAGTGCTCACAGACCGAAAGAAGCAGCGCGCCTACTGGATGGCCATGGCTGCGCTCCAATCGCACAAAATCCTCGTCCACGGCGGCGAGGCGATGGGGCCGGGTGCGGTGTGCATGTTCGTCGAGGATCGCACAGGCGAGAAGATGAACCCGCAGAACTGGGCCAGGGACTGGCAAGAGGTATGGGATGCGCTCTGCTCCCAAGTCGACAAGCTCGACAAGCAGGCTCTCAAGCCAGTTGCTCGGGTGGTGGAAAGGCTCCGTGAGCGCAATGACGAGGCGCAGGAAATAGCCGCTTGACAGTTTGAGGAGAGTTTTGGCACTATTTCGCCATCGTCATAATTTCGCCTTTTGCGAAAACATCCTAAGCCCGGCCCAAAAAGCCGGGTTTTTTATTGCCCTTTGAGGCCCTCAAGAGTCCCGGCCATCGCGCCGGGTTTTTGTTCATGCACAGCGAGAGGTCGAGCATGGAGTTCTTCCACCGCCTGCTCGAGAAGTTCGACTGGATGATTGCGGGCCTATTGGGGGCCTTGGTCGCGACCCGGTGGCACAAGGACGACCTGACCGACCGAAAGGCCTGGCTGCTGTTCCTGTTCACCGGCATGGCCTGCGCCCACTACCTCACCGGCATGGTCAGCAATTACTTCGGCATCACCGAGCCCCGCAGCGTCGCGGGCGTGGGCTTTCTTCTCGGCACCTTTGGCGGTTCACTTATTGCCGCCATCAACCGAGCGATCAAAGCCGCCGATCTATGGTCTGTCATCAGGTCCAAGTTCGGAGGGCCTAGCTCATGACATACGAATACATCAACGCCATCGCGGCCGGCCTCATCGCCATATGGGCGACCTGGTGCGTGCTGAGCGGTAAGGTGCGTGACGGGGTGATCGGCAAGGTGCTGTACGCCGTCATCGCCATCAGCGGCTACGCCATCTTGGCCAGGTCCGAGCGCATGTTCTTCACCGCCAACACGGCCTGGGCGACGCTGATGGTGTCCCTGGCCCTAGCGGGCATGCGGCACATGTTCATGCTCACCTACTGGCCACGGGTCAAACGCTGGATCTGCCGGCACTTGGACTGCGAGCGGTGCAAACCGGCAGAGTGATCCGCGCCACAAAATCTAGGTGCGCCGTTTCGTGGCGCGGGAGAATCACATGGGTGATGTCGTAGAGCTGGAAGACATGCGACCCCATGTAGTCGTGCATGCCGCTGATGCTGCGCATGTCCTGCCCGTGTCTCTGCTGGAGGATGTCGCCAAGGGCGCCAAGTCATCCGAGATCCTCACCGAGCCGGTCATCCGGCGAATCATTGAAGAGTGGCTTGAGCTCACTTCGTAGGAATCACCATGACAGCAAAGCAACCCGACTGGGAGGCGATCGAACGCGCCTACCGGGCCGGGTCGCTTTCGGTTCGCGCTATTGGGGAATCTCAAGGCGTCAACCACGCCACCATCCTCAAGCGAGCGAAGAAGGAAGGGTGGGTTCGCGACCTGACCGAGCAAGTCAGGATAGCGACAAAGCAGAAGGTAACCACATCGGTAACCAGCACCAGTAACCAGTCACCACCGGTTACCGACGCCGATATCATCGACGAAGCATCCAGCCAGGCTGCTTCCGTAGTGCTCGCTCACCGCACCGGCCTCGCCAACTGGCGGTCGATCGCAGACAAGCTCTCGGTTGCTCTGGCCGAGATGGACGTCAACGAAGAGAACCTGGGCGACTTCTCCCGGGCGCTCAATGCTGGCGTCGATGCTCAGCTCAAGGTCATCAAGGGCGAGCGGCAGGCATATGGCCTGGACAGCGAGGAAGGAAACAAGACGGTTGACGAGCTCGCCGCCATGATGGACGAACTATCGAAGGATGCCTGACCATGAAGCCCGAGCACATGAAACTGCTCCGGGACCGGTTCTGGCGGCTGAACAACCTGTATTTCATCACGGACAAGCAGGGCAAGAAGGTCCGCTTCCGCATGACGCAGGAGCAGATCGATTACTTCCAGGGGATGCACACCCGCAACATCATCCTCAAGGCCCGGCAGCTGGGCTTCACCACTCTGGTCTGTATCGTCCAGTTGGATGCCGCGCTGTTTGAGGCGGCCAAGTGCGCCCTGATTGCCCACACGCTGAATGACGCCAAGCGCCTGTTCCGGGAAAAGGTGAAGTACGCCTACGATCACCTGCCCAAGGAGATCAAAGCGGCCAACCCGGCGCGCAACGATGCCGCGGGCGAACTGGTGTTCAGCAAGGGCGGGTCGCTGTACGTGTCCACCTCCTTCCGGGGTGGCACGCTGCGCTACCTGCACGTCTCCGAGTTCGGGAAGATCTGCGCCAAGTTCCCGCACAAGGCGCGCGAGATCGTCACTGGTGCGTTCGAGGCCGTGGCCGCTGAGTGCTTCGTCACCATCGAATCCACGGCTGAAGGCCGGGCCGGATACTTCTTTGACTACAGCCAGTCTGCCGAGAAGCAGCAGCTGGCCGGCGTGCCTCTGGGCCTGCTGGACTGGAAGTTCTTCTTCTTCAGCTGGTGGCGGAATCCGCTGTACTCGCTGGACCCTACCGACGTCACGATCCCGGACCGGCTGACAAAGTATTTCGACGACCTGGCCGCCAAGCACGGCATCGTCACCAACCCAGGCCAGCGCGCCTGGTACACCGCCAAGGAAAAGACCCTCGGCGACGACATGAAGCGCGAGTACCCGTCGATCCCTGCCGAAGCATTCCAGCAGACGATCGAAGGCGCCTACTACGCCAAGCAGTTCACCAAGCTCTACACCGCTCAGCGCATCGGCAAGCTGCCAGACAACAGCCACCTGCCGGTGCACACCTTCTGGGACATCGGTGTCGGCGACTCAACGGCAATCTGGTTCGTCCGGATCGTCGGTGAAGAATTCCACGTCATCGACTTCTACCAGAACAGCGGAGAGGGCCTGCGGCACTACATGAAGGTGCTCAAGGATCGCGGATACACCTACGGCGAGCACTGGGGCCCCCACGACATCGACAACCGGGAATTTGGAAGCGACGGCAAGACTCGGCGCGAAATCGCGCGAGAGGGCTACGAGATCGACGGACAGCGCTATTCGCTCACCTTCCAGGTGGTGCCAAAGCTGAGCATCGACGAAGGCATCGAGCAGGCGCGGGAGATTCTGCCTCGCTGCGCCTTCGATGAGGCCAAGTGCGAGGAGGGCATCACCGCCTTGGAGAGCTACCGCAAGGAATGGGACGACAAGCGCGGCTGCTGGAAAGACAAGCCGCTCCATGACTGGTCATCCCACCCGTCCGACGCCTTCCGCTACTTCGCCGTAGCCAAAACCAAGCGCTCCAGGGTTGAGCACATACCCGTCACGTTCACATTCTGAGGCCACCATGCCGAATTACAGCGCTACCCGGCAGGAGTACAACGACGCTCTGCCGAGCTGGCGCCTGGTCAAGCGATGCGTGGCCGGCGCCCGAGAGGTGCGAAAGCACGACGAATATCTGCCAATGCCGGACCCGACGAACCAGTCGCCGGAAAACCTCGAGCGTTACCGCCAGCTGAAGAAGCGGGCCATGTTCCTCAACGTGACCGGGCGCACGCGCACCGGCCTGCTGGGGGCCGTGTTCCGAAAAACGGCTGAGGTGCAGCTGCCATCTGGCGTGCAGTATCTGCTGGAGAACGCCAGCGGCGACGGCACCAGCCTCGAACAACTGTCCAAGGAGGCCGTAGGCGAGTGCCTGGACACTGGTCGCGGCGGGTTCCTGGCCGATTACCCCAAGCTGGAAGGCGAGAGCGGCCGACCACGCACAGCAGCAGAGTCTGCTGGCAATCAGGCCTGGGTGCACCATTACCCGGCCGAGAGCATCGTCAACTGGCGCGAGGATGTGGTTCAGGGGCGCAAGCGGCTCACCCTGGTTGTGCTGCGTGAGCTGATCAACAAGCCCAGCGAAGATGGCTTCACCTTCGACCCGGTGGAGCAATACCGCGCACTCTTTCTCGAAGGTGGCGTCTACAAGCAGCGCGTCTACAGCGAGGACACACCGGAAGGCGAGGAGAGCATTCCCGCCGACCAGGCGGGCCAGGTCTTTGACCACATCCCATTCCACTTCTACGGCGCCGAGAACAACGACGCTGCGGTAGACAAGGGTCCGCTGGAAGACATCGCAGACGTCAACATCCTGCACTACGGCAACAGTGCCACGGTGGAGGAGGCAGGCTTCATCAGCTCGCAGCCGACGCTGTTCATGACCACCAGCATCACGCCGGATGACTTCGCCAAGTTCAACCCGAACGGCGTGCACATCGGCTCTCGACGCGGGATCAACCTGGGCGCCCAAGGCAGCGCCACCATGCTGCAGGCAAAGGAAACCCAGCTCGCTCTGGAGCTGATGCGCGACAAGCAGGACCAGATGCTGATGATCGGCGCCCGCATCGTCCAGAAGGGCGGCGGTGCCGAGACGGCAGAGGCCGTGCGCATCCGCTACAGCTCGGACAACAGCGTACTTGGCACCATCGCCGGGAACGTGTCCGAGGCGCTGAAGCTGGCCATTCTCGATGCCGAGCGCTTCATGATCGGCCAGCCGGACCTGACCGGGACTGTGTTCTGGCTCAACCAGGAGTTCTTCGACGAGGCCATGGACGCTCAGATGATCCTTGCCCAGGTGCAGTTGTGGCAGCAGGGCATCATCGCGAAGAAGGATCTGCGCACCAACCTGCGGCAGGCCGGCACCATCGAGTCGGACCGCACGGACGACGATATCGACGACGACATCGAGGCCCAGCCGCCGGTAGCGACCAGCGACCTGGTGACCGGTGGCGAAGATGAGCAGTGAAGGCTATCTGGCTGACGCGGCGACCCGCCACCAGGTCTACGTCCAGCGGTACGCGGCTGGCAACCTGAAGCGTGTGGCCAAGTTCATCACCAAGGCCATCAACACGGCAAAGACTGCCGTTCGCGGCGGCCTGAGCGCCTACGGCACGCGCCGTTACACCAGCGAGATCGACGCCTTGCAGCGCGACCTGCAGGGCATATACAGCGACCTCAAGGGCCAGGCAATGCTGGATCTTGGCGAGTTTGCCGGGTACGAGTCGGCGTTCAGCGCGCGCATGCTTGGCCAAGTGGTCACCGCAGTGGTCCAGACACAGGTTCCGGCCGCTGACCTTGTCGCAGCTGCTGCGCTGGCTGAGCCAATGCAGCTTGAGGCCCGGGCTGGGGTGCAGCGAATCAGCATTGCCGGTGCTCTCGACCAGTTCGGTACCGCCAAGTCGGCACAGATCGTGGGTGAAATCCAGATCGGTTCCGCCCTGGGCGAAACCAGCCAGCAGATCACGCGGCGCCTGACCAGCATGCACCAGCTGCAGCAGGACCAGGCATCAGCGCTGGTGCGCACCATGACCAACCACATTGCTAGCACGGCGCGGGCCGAGACGTTCAAGGCCAACGAGGACATCCTGGCCGGGAAGCGACGCATCGCCACGCTGGACGGGCGCACATCGCCGTTCTGCCGGTCGATCGATAACACGGTGGTGCCATTCAGCGCACCGTCGCCGCCTTTCCACTGGAACTGCCGGACCTCCGAGATACCGGTGCTCAAACCCGAATTTGAGCGTGAGATACCGGGCTCGGTCAGGCCGGCAGTGGGGCCGGATGGCGCTGAGCAGGTGTCGAGCAAGACGACATACCAGCAGTGGCTCGCCCGCCAGCCTGCCACGTTCCAGATCGATGTCCTTGGGCCGGCCCGCTACAAGCTGTTCAGCAAGGGCGAGCTGACCCTGGACAAGTTCGTGGACCAGAACGGCAAGCAGATCACGCTGGACGAGCTTAGACAGCTTGAACCGCGCGCCTTCGAGCGCGCAGGACTTTGAACAGCCGGCCATGAGCCGGTTTTTTTACGCCCGCGGCTGAGCCAACGGCAAATCATCCGGGGGATGACATGAAATACCTGATCGACAAAGCAGCATTCGACGCACTCGAGCCAGCCCTGCAGGCCCTCTACAAGGCCCAGGGCGAAAACTACGTACTGGCGGTTGAGGGATTGCCTCAGTCCGAGGACGTGGAAGGCCTGAAGCGCCAGAACCAGACCCTGCTGGACGAAGCGAAGGAAGCCAAGCGCAAAGCGCGCGAAGCCCAGGATCAGCTGACCCAGAAGGAACTGGACGCAGCCAAGGCCCGGGGCGACTACGAGTCGCTCTACACCAGCAGCGAGCAGGCCTTGGCCGCCGAGCGCCAGAAGCTCGCAGATCTCCAGGCGGGCATCGAGAAGCGCGACCTGTCCGGGGCAGCTTCCAAGGTCGCGGCGCTGATCGCTGACGGCCCGAACGCCGAGATCCTGGCCGAGTTCCTCGAGCGCCGGCTGCGCATTGTCGATGGCCAGGTACGTGTCACCGATGCCAGCGGTAACCTGACGGTATCCACGCTGGAGGATCTCGGGAAAGAGTTTCAGAAAGAGCCGCGCTACGCCTCCCTGGTGCGCGGCTCCCAAGCCAACGGCGGCGGGGCTGCTGGTGGCAAAGGTGGCGGGGCCGCCAAAACCCTCAACGACATGAGCGAGCCAGAGCGTATTGCTCTGCAGCGCGATAACCCATCCGAGTTCCAGCGACTGCTGGACCAGGCAAAACGTAAGGAGTAAGGCCCCATGCCTATCACCACCATTGGTGACATCGTTACCGGCAACATCCCGGTACTCACCTCGTACTTGACCCAGGACCCGGTGGAGAAGACCGCGTTCTTCACCTCGGGCATCCTGACCCCGACCCCGTACGCATCCCAGATCGCCAACGGCCCGTCGAACATCGCCAACATCCCGTTCTGGAAGGCAATCGACGCATCGATTGAGCCCAACTACTCGAACGACGTGTACGCCGACGTTGCCGAGCCGCGAGCGATCAACACTGGCGACATGCTTGCCCGCGTTGCCTACCTCAACGAAGGCTTCGGCCAAGCCGACCTGACCGTCGAGCTCACCAGCCAGAACCCGCTGCAATCCGTGGCGTCCCGCCTCGACAACTTCTGGCAGCGCCAGGCTCAGCGCCGCCTGCTGGCGACCTCGCTGGGCATGTACAACGACAACATCGCAGCAACCGATGCCTACCACACCCAGAACGACATGGTGATCGACGTGTCGGCCGCTGGCGGCTTCGATGCCGGCGCATTCATCGACGCCACCCAGACCATGGGTGATGCGCTGATGGGGCCAACTGGCCAGGTGCTTGGCGTCATGGCCATGCACAGCTTCGTGTATGGCGACATGCGCAAGAAGCAGCTGATCGACTTCATCCGTGACGCCGACAACAACACCCAGATTGCCACTTACCAAGGCTATCAGCTGGTGATCGACGACCAGATGACCGTGATCGGCACCGGCAACGCCCGCAAGTTCATCAACGTGATCTTCGGTCGCGGCGCCATCGGCTACGGCGAGGGCAGCCCGCAGCACCCGGTCGAGTACGAGCGCCAGGCGGCCCGAGGCAATGGCGGCGGTGTCGAGGTGTTGTGGTCCCGCAAAACCTGGCTGCTGCACCCGCTGGGCTACAGCTTCCTGAGCGCCACCATCACCGGCAACGGCACCGAAACCACCCCGCGCTCCGCGTCGTGGTCGGATCTTGCCTTGGCCACCAACTGGAACCGAGTGGTCGAGCGCAAGCACGTGCCAGTCGCCTTCCTGGTCACCGGCGTACCTGCCGCCTAATCCACCCGGGGCGGTTCGCCGCCCCAATCAGGAGATGAACGCATGGCTACCCCGAAAACTGGCAAGGGCTTGCCCCGATCCATTAAGAATGCCAAGCCCGCAGCGTCGACCGTGCAGGTTGCCGCAGATGCAACCAACGGCGTCACTGCTGGCGACCTTCAAGCCACCATCAGCGCGCTGGCCGCGCGGATCAAAGCACTGGAGAGCGCGTGATGAGCGACAACAACGTGAAGAAGACCCGTTTCGATGGCCTTGAAGTCGGCAGCGATGGCCAGGTGAAGCTCAAGTCTGCCGATGTGCCAGAATCGGAACTGCTCCCGGCCGATCCTCAATCGGGTGGCGAGCACTTCAACGGCGGCGGTGAACTGCAGGCGCAGTTCGCAAAGCTCCAGGAGGAGAATGAGAAGCTCACCTCCGACCTGGAGTCGGTCTCGAAGACCGTTGAGAGCTTCGTGAATGACGACCTGCAAGGCTACGGCGATGGCGAGGTATCCACTCGCTTGTTCGCGGTTCTCGAGGGCGTTCTCGGCGGTGTGAAGGCGCTTCAGGCCGAGCGTGATGGAAATCGTGAGAAGGCGCAGCAGCTGGAGCAGGAAAGGGACAATCTCCAGCAACAGCTGAAGGCTTACCAAGACGCTGAGCAGGAGCGCCAGGCCGCCGCCAAGGAGGAGCAAGATCGGCTGGCTGCCGAGAAGGAAGTCGAAGAGCTGAAGGCCAAGCTCGACTCCGCCGGCGTCACCTACCGCGCCAACGCCTCGAAAGAGTCGCTGCAGAAGCTGGTAGACGACCTGCCCAAGTAACACCGGGGCTTCGGCCCCATTCATCTCAGCGGAGGCCTGATGGCTACCTACATTACCGTCGCGGATGTCGACGCCATCCTTGGCTCGACTTGGGCGCCCGACGACAAGAAGGCCATGGCGGTAGCGCAGGCCAACGCATACCTCACCTCGCTGCGGCTGTGCGGCATCAATATGGATGCCGTGCCGGAGGAGGTGAAGCAGGCCGGGGCTCAGCTGGCCCTGGTTGCGTCCACCGGCCAGTTGTACCAGCAGCAGACCGCGGGCTCGCTCGAGGCCAAGAGCGTCAAGGCAGGCTCAGTGTCGACCAGCCGCACGTATGCCACGCTCGACCGGAGCAGCACGGGGGCGCAGCCAGAGGGTGTGCAGTTCGCCCTGGCCCTGGTCTCGCCCTGGCGCTGCAACCCGTTCACCTTCGCAGTTGATCGGGGGTAGCCATGGGCTTGCGTGATGACGTTCAGATCGACCTGGCTGCGGCCTTTGACGATGACCTTGCCGATGCCGTGTTCCCATTCGCCGGCTCCTACATGGGCCCAGGGGTATGGGATCCAGTGAACGAGACCACCACTGCCCAGCCTGTGACCTACAGCGGGCGCGGCGTCTTCGATAACTACGACAGTCGTCGGATCGACAACATCAACATTCTGGTGGGTGACGTACTGCTGATCTGCCTGGCCAACGAAGTCACCGATAAGCCGGCGGTCGGCCACGAGATCACCGCCGACGACCTGATCACGGGTGAGCCTGTGAAATACCGCATCGTCAGTCCCGGCATCGACCCTGCCAAGGCCCACTACGAGATCCAACTGAGGAAGTGACCATGTCCAGAAGGGGGTGGAGCACACCGCCCAGCCTTTTCGCTGGCGTGGTGGAGGAGCAACTGAGCCAGCGCGTTCGAGTCATCGCAATCGCGCTCCTCAACGAAATCGTTCTGCGCTCGCCGGTTGACACCGGGCGTTTCCGTGGCAACAACATCGTCAGCGTCGGCGCGCCGGTTTACACCAGCACCGTCAACGTCGACCCAACGGGCGCAGAAACCCTCCAGGCGGGTGTGCGGGCAGTCACCGGCCTGGAGCCATACACGCAGGTCTTCATCCAGAACAATCTGCCGTATGCAGGCCCGCTTGAGGATGGCCATTCCCAGCAGGCCCCGGCCGGCATCTACGCGGTGTCGTTCAACGGCGTTGCCGAGGCCTACAGGACATGACCTTCGAACAGATCCGGGCCATCGTCACTGGCCGCATGACGCAGTGGGCGGGCATTCCCGCAGACGCTGTCGATTACCCGAACAATCCGCAAGGGCCTTTCAATCCGGCTGGCAAGTCCATATGGGCGCGACTGGCAGACGTACCAGGCCTGGCCAGCGCGCCAGAGACCGGCATCGGCCCGTGCGTGCGCCGCACCGGCATCATCATGGTTCAGCTATTCGTGCCCAGCTACAAGGGCACCCTGGCCATCACCAAGGCCGCCGACACGCTGGTGCAGCACTTTGAGTTCTACAGCGACCCGACCGGGCCATTCGACTGCTACGCGGCATCTGCCGCGACGATTGGCGATGACGGCCATGGCTGGTACCAGGTCAACGTGTCGATCCCATACCGGGCCTACTGAGCCCTCAACATCCACCGCCACATGGCGGTTTTTTTACGCCTATCGATAGGAGAAACACCCCATGTCCAGCGGTGCAAAGCGCTCGACCGCGTATATTCGCGAAGTGACCCCGGGTATCACCCCGCCGGGCAACTGGAACGTGCTCACCCGTGTCAGCTTCGGCCTGGTACCCACCTACAACACCGAAGAGAACAACGAGATCGGCGAAACCCGGATGTCTCAGGGCACTGCCCAGACGACCGTGGATGTCGGCGGCGATATCGAAACCAAGTTCCGCTACGGCGCCTTGGACGAGTTCCTGGCCTCCTGCTTCGGCGCGAACTGGGTAGGAAATACCCTGACCATGGGCAACGAGCGAATCTCGTTCTCCATCGGCGCCTACGACGCTGACGTCGGCATTGCGGCTATCGCCCGCGGCGCTCAGGTCGCATCGTTGAACATCGAGATCCCGAACGACAACGAGATCACGGTCACCACGACCTTTGCAGCCATTGCCTGGGATGACAAAGCCGACAACACGTCGTTCATCGTCAGCCCGCAGACAGGCGTAGCCCAGCGCCGATACGGCTTCAAGGACGTCACCGGCCTGAAGATCAACGGCGTCCAGCTGGGCGAGGACAACGCCTGCGTCGACAGCTTCAACCTGCAGTTCGACAACAACGTCCAAACCCAGCGCTGCATCGGTAACGGGAACCCGTTCCCAGGCAACATCATCCCGACCATCTTCACCCCGTCGGGAAGCATCACGCTCAGCTGGTCGAAGACTGCCTACCAGTATTGGAAGGCCCAGCAGACCGGCGGTGCACTGAGCTTCGAGTTCACCCTGAACAACGCCGACGGCGGCTACACCTTCCTCATCCCCGAGATGGAAGTCAGCGGCGACTGGCCTGACGGCGGCGCCACCGACATCATCCAGGTGGAATTGGCATACACCGCCCGCCGCGTTCCGCCGACCATCACCCGCCTGCCGGCGCCGATTGTCATTGCAGCCGTTGACGTGACGCCAGCCACCGCCAGCGTTGCCGTGGGCGCGACCATCGATCTCGAAGCAGCCGTGACCCCGGTCGGCGCAAGCCAGCTCGTCACCTGGTCCAGCTCCGACGCCACCAAGGCAAGCGTTAGCGCAACCGGCCTCGTCAAAGGCATTGCAGTTGGCTCGGCAACCATCACGGCCACCAGCAAGGCAGACGGCACCAAGACCGACACCTGCGCTGTGACCGTCACCGCTTAACCCTTTGCCCGGCGCGCCCTGCGGTGTGCGTCGGGCCTTTTACCGCAGAGGAATACCATGGGCATCACCATTGCAAAGAAGCCAGAGCTTGACCTCAATGGTCAGCGCTGGGTTGAGTTCGCTCCGGGCGCCGAAATACTGGTCGGCTCCATCGCCAGTCCGATCTACAAGTCGCACCAAGCCTTGATCAATCGCCACCTTGCACTGATCAACCAGCAGGCTCGCGTCGGCACCGCCGAATTCAGCCTGGCCGACATCCCGGACGTAGAGCTGGAGACCGATGACGACCTGTTCATCGAGTTGGCTGCCAAGCACCTGATCAAGGACTGGAAGGGGGTTGACGTCGAAGAGCGCCCAGGCGAGCCTGCCCCATACACTCCCGAGCTGTGCATCCAACTGATCAAGCAGATGAACAGTGTCTACTTCCTCGCCCTGCGCACCGGCACCGACATCGCGCGCCGCGTCGAGGAGAAGGCCGCAGCAACGGTGGAAAAGTAGTCGCGGCATACCTGTGGGGCAGGGAGTGGGCCGGGCCCGAGAACGAGAAGAAGCGCTGGAAACATGAGCGCCTTGGCTTGAAGGTCCAGGAGCCGCCAGAGATCGACGGGGTAACTGCGCAGATCCTGGAGGCCTACGCCTACATCAGTCGATCCAGGCAGTACGTTGGTATGGTCGGTGCGCCGGCGCCAATCCCTCCGTCAGCCATTACTGAATACCTCGACCGTTACCCCATGGCGATATGCCGCGAAGAGCTCGACGCCGCGGTCTTCGCGCTGGATGACCAGTTCCGTAAAAGCTGGGACGAGCAGCAGGAGAAGGCCCGGGCGGAATCCGAAGGCAAGGGCAGGCCAAAGAGACGGTGAGGCGTGCGCCGCTGTGTTAGATTCTGGCCATCTTTATGGAGGAAGCCATGAATCGAACGCTATTGATCGCCGCCCTTGCCTGCATGCCTTTGCCGGCTCTCTCTGCGAGCGGGACCGAGACCTGCAAAAAAATATCGGCTATGGCCGGGAAGGCAATGGAGGCGCGCCAGGATGGCGAACTTCTGGAGGATGCCATGGCATCTGTAGGCGACCAAAGTAAATTTTCTGATGCGATGGTGCTGAAGGCCTATAAGGTTCGCGTTTTTGAGGATTCGAAGGAGCGGTCTACCGCAATATCTGAGTTCCAGAACGCCGCCTACCGAGAGTGCTACGAAGCGTATAACTGAAGTATCGATTTACAAAATGCCCGCCTTGTGCGGGTTTTTTTATGCCCGGAGAAAGGTATGGCGCAGGAATCCCGTCTGGCGGTAACGATCGACTCGCGGGGCGCAAAGCGCAATGCGGATGACCTGAGCAGCTCCCTTGAGCGCATGGAGCGCGCCGGCGACTCGGCAGCATCATCGGCCGATGGCGTGAGCAGCAGCCTGGATGATCAGCGCAAAGAGCTCTCTCAGCTGCTGGGTCAGATCAACCCAACTGTTGCCGCGCTTGGTCGCCTGGACGACATGCAGGAGAAGCTGGCTAAGTACAAGAAGGCCGGCATCGTCGAGAGCGACACCTTCGTCGAGTACACCCAGCGCATCAAAGATATGCGCGAAGGCATCGGCCAGGCCTCGGAAGGCATGAACAAGGCCGGTATGTCGGCAAAAGCCTATCAAGCGGCGTTGCGCGGCGTGCCAGCGCAGTTCACCGACATTGCCGTCAGCCTGCAGGGCGGCCAAGCCCCGCTGACGGTATTCCTGCAGCAGGGCGGCCAGCTCAAAGACATGTTCGGCGGTATCGGGCCTGCCGCCAAGGCCCTGGGCGGCTATGTGCTCGGCTTGGTAAACCCGTTCACCGTTGCTGCAGCCGCCGCTGGCGCCCTGGCGCTTGCCTACTACAAAGGCTCTGAGCAGTCCGACGCTCTGCGCAACAGTCTGATCCTGACCGGTAACTTCTCGAAGGCATCCGAAGCGCAGCTGATCAGCCTAGCAGAGTCGGCAGACCAGGTGACGGGCACGTTTGGACAAGCTGCAGGTGCACTGGCCCAGCTAACTGCTGCCGGCGAGAACACGACTGGAAACTTCAAGCTGATCACGACGACGGCTGTGGAGATGCAGCGCGTCACGGGCAAAGCGATAGAGGAAACGGTTGCTGAGTTCATCAAGCTTGGCAAGGATCCTGTCGCGGGCATCGTTGAACTGGATGAGAAATACCGGTTCTTGACCGCTTCGGTGTATGCCCAGATCAAGGCCTTGTCTGACCAGGGCAATGCTGTTGGCGCTGCTGACTTGGCGGAGCGGACCTATGCAGAGGCAATGGGGCAGCGAACCTCGAAGATCCGCGAAAATCTCGGAAGCATTGAGCGTGGCTGGCTCAACATCAAGGATGCCACCAACGAGGTCCTTGATGCCTTTGCAAGCATCGGTCGGAAGAGTGTCGAGAGCGAAGACAAAGCCATCACAAGGCTTCAGCAAAAGATTGCTTATCTCCAGAGCACGCTTGGCACAGAAATTGAGGATAACGACGCAAAGGAAAGGATTTCCAGTCTGCAGGCTGAGCTCAAGCAGCGCCAGGGCATCCAGCAAACCAACGCGAAAACCCTGGAAGAGGAGGAGAAGCGGCGCCGCATCCAGGAAGAAGGCCGAAAAGGCTTGCAGGACCTAGACACGACTTACAAGAGCTCTCTCACTCAAACTCAGCGGCTCAACAAGGAACTGGCCGACCTCGACAAGGCGCGCGCCAAGGCCTTGGCTGCCGGCGTGTTCACTGCGACCGAGGAGACGAAGTACGCCCAGTCGCGCAAGAACATCGAGAAAGAGATTACCGACATCAAGGAGCGAGAGGCGAAGAAGAACACGCCGAAGGGCGCCAACAAAGGCGTGTCTGAAGCTGAAACCACGTTCGCCCGCCTGTACAGCCAATATGACCCCGCGGCCCAAGCAGCGCGCACGCTGACCAAGGAGCAGGGCCAGCTGGATCTCGCCTTGAGCAAAGGCAAGATCAGCCAGGAGGAATATGGCAAGGCGCTGGCCCAGGCCTCCATCAACTATGCCGCCGCCATAAAGGGCGCCCAAGGACTGACCCAGGCCGAGCAATACCGGGCGCAGCTTGAACGGCAGCTGGCAGGGCAGCGCAGCGAGTACAGCATCGCGGCAGCCGGCGTCGGCATGGGCGATCAGCAGACGCAGCGCATGCAGCAGCGCGTGCAGTTGGAGCAGCAGACCAACGACCGCATTCTGCAACTGCGCACCGAACTGGCCAATGCCACGACGGAGAAGCAGCGGCAGGACCTGCAGGCGCAGATCGACCTTGAGCAGGAATACCTGCCCAAGCGCCTGGCTGCACTGCAAACGGGCTTCGCCCAGTACGATGCAGCCATCTCCAGCCCGCTCAATGGGTGGAATGCGGCTTTGGCCAACTTCCAGGTGAGCGCAGCAAACGTGGCCGGGCAGACGCAGGCCTTGTTCAGCGGAGCGTTCGGCAGCATCCAGTCAAGTGTCGGCAGTGCTTTCGAGAGCATGGCCCTGGACGGCCAGACCTTCGGCGAATCGGTCTCGAATATCACCCGAAGCTTGTTCGGCAGCGTCATCAATTCGCTGGGCCAGATGGCTGCTCAGTGGGGCGTGAACCAGGCAATGCAGCTGGTGTTCGGGCAGACATCGGCGGCGGTAGCAGCCCAGCAGATCGCCCAGGTAGGCGCTGTGACGGCGGCAGAGACATCTGGTGCGGCCGCCGTGGCCACTGCCAAGGTCGCTGCCGATGGCGTAGCTACCGCTTCAAGCCTTGCCTCAACCGCTACCACCACTGCTGCACAAACGGCTGCGGCTGGCACCACCTTAGCGGCATGGCTGCCAGCAGCTCTGGTTGCCTCCATCGGGTCCTTTGGTGCGGCCGCAGTGGTTGGCGGAACAGCGCTTCTGGCGGCGTTCGCGCTCATCAAGGGCTTCGAGTCTGGCGGCTACACCGGTGGTGGCGGGCGCAAGCAGGTCGCTGGGGTGGTGCACGGACAGGAATTTGTGGTTAACGCTGAAGGCACGAAGCGCAATCGGGCTCTCCTTGAGGCAATCAACGCTGGAGAGCGGGTTTCGGTAGCTGGTAGTGGCGGCTCCATGGTCTCAACCAAGGCCTCCGGCGGCACCCAGGTGCCTGTCACAACTCAGACAAGCGTCACCGTTAACCTGATCGAAGATCGCTCCCGAGCCGGCACAGTCGACCAGCGCACCGCTGAAAACGGCCAGCTTGAGATCGACGCCTTCGTCGCTGACATCTGGGGCGGTGGTGAGCGGGCCCAGGCCATCGAAGCGGCCTTCGGCCTGTCGCGCAACCCAACGTAAGGAAAGCCCATGACCACTGAAACGGAAGAGGCCGAATCCGGGCCGGGCGCACCTGTGCCCGACCCTGTCGTCCCGCCTGATGAGAAAGAGCTCCTGCTGCAACGGCGCCTTGCGCGCATCGAGGAAGCGCTGGGCCTCAGCCCTCTCACCTAAAACGAACCTCAGCTGAGGAATGGCAATGATTCAATACCCGGCAGAATTGCCACTTCCTCTGCAGGAGGGGTATGGCCTGAGCACGGTTGATCCGATGCGGGCTACCCAGATGGCCACTGGGCGCACGCGCTACCGGATCAGGCACCGATATGTTCCAACTGAGGTGAAGGTGAACTTCAACTTCAGCGAAGAAGAGGCCGCGCAGTTCGAAGGCTGGTACGTCTGGGCCATCAACAACGGCTTCGACTGGTTCGAAATGCCATTGCAGACGCCGATCGGGTTCAAGACCTACATCGCGCACTTCAAGGGCATCTACCAGGGGCCGGACCTGACTCAGATCAGTCGCTGGCGGTATTCGGCCGTGATGCAGCTGAAAGAGCGTCCCGTTCTGACTGAAGACCAGTACATCGGCGTGTCGGTCGGCATGCCGCTCGACCAGTTCAACACCCAGCTCTCTGGCAGCCTGGACAAGTGGTACACGAGGTACTTCGGATGAGCCTGATCGAAGAGTGCTACGCCTCTGGCCGCGGCGAGCTGGTCGACACTATCGAGGCGCGGGAGGAGGGCGGCACCGTCTCCCACCTCTACTGCTCGGGCTGGGAAGACCGGGTGTGCACCACGGAGGATGGCCGCACGCTCACCTTCATAGCGATGGCCATGGACTTGGCCCTGCCGAAGAACGACAACAGCGCGTTCCAGAACCTGGTGCTCGGCCTGGACAACGTGACCGGCGAGGTCCAGGAGGTCGTGGAGGCGGCCAAAGCGGCTGACAAGCGCTTCATCATCACCTTCCGGCGTTACCTGGCCGAGGATCTGTCATTCCCGAGCGAGCGGTACCGCATGACGCTGCTCAGCCGGGAATATGAGGACGACGTGGCAAAGCTCACCTGTGGGCTCATGGACCTACTCAACACCAACGGCATGCGTGAGTTCCTCACCGCAACAAAAGCCCCCGGCCTGAAGTACATCTGATCATGATCGATAAATTCATGCGCGCCCCGTATCGCGAGGGTGCACGGGGGCCTATTGCCTTCGATTGCTGGGGGCTGTGCATCGCGGTGCGCCATCAGGTGTTCGGGCTGCCGCTTCTGCCCAGCCTTGGCGCCGTGGGCAAGGACAAGCTCAGGGCCAACACTGCCGCCTACCACGACCTTCGTCATGGCATGGAGGAGTGCACCCCGGAGCCTGGCGCTATCGCCGCCGTATTCCGCGGCGCGCTGTGCCTGCATGTCGGCGTCGTAGTCGAGAGCGAAGGGCGCCTGAAGGTGCTGGACACAAACCCCGGGGGCGCCTGCCTCCGGACAACCGGCGAGTTCGAAGCCGCTCAACCCAAGGTGGTGTATTACCGTGACCGTCGAGTTCTACCCGAACAAGCTGAGTGATACAGCGCCGCTCGGCACCTGGAAGACCGACCGCCGCATGTCGATCGAGGAATGGCTGAAGGCCCTGGCTCCGTCGTATGAGCGCCGGGAAAGCCCACCGATCAGCGTTGTCCTCAACGATGAGGTGATCGAACAGCACCTGTGGCACAAGGTGAAATTCAAGCCGTCTGACCTGCTCCAGATCTACCGCGAGCCGAAAGGCACCGACCCTTTCTCGATCACCTTCGCCCTGTTCAAGGGCGCCAAGGCAGTGCTCAAGGCGATCATGCCAAAGATGCCTGGCATGCCATCCAGCGCCGGCACCCAGCAGGGCGACCCCCTGATGGATGCCAGCGCCAAGGGCAACAAGGTCAAGCTGGGCGACCCGGTGCGGCAGATCGCCGGGCACCAGCGCACCTATGGCTCCTACTTGGCTCAGCCCCGTAGCGCGCATGTCGCGCCGCGTGACCTGCGCGTGGAGATGCTGCTGTATATCGGTGAGGGCGAGTACGACATTCCGCTGGCGAAGGTGAAGGTTGGCGAAACCCCGCTTATTTCTCTGGGCGCGGACGCAACCTTCACCATCTATCCGCCGGGCGCCGATTTGTCCGCCGATCCGGCACACATCAACTGGTTCAATGCGCCTGAGGTGGGAGCCAGTTCCAGCGGCTCTGCGGGCCTGGAATTGACCGTGGCGACCGACATTACCCGGTCCGCCACAGCGTCGGCGTATCAGTTCGCTGGAGAAACGATCAGCGTGCCGGCCGGATCCGGCCAGTTCCCGGCCGACTGGTCGAACGGCATCATCATTCGCGTTCTCGCCCCATACACCTACACCGTGATTGACGGCGGAGCTGGTCGTGACATCGTTCGCGGTCCGCTGGAAATGCTGAACCCAGCCCCTGGCATGCTGATCGAGGTGGCAGGGGCGAACGCCGGTCTGTATGTGGTGCACAGCTACACGCCATACAGTCCTGCAGTGCCGGCCAACCCTGGCACGGCATCGATGCTGACCGGTTCAGCGGCGCCAACCCGGTACGACTTCAACGTCACCCCGCTGAGCTTCACCTTGTTCCGCGGCGCGACTAGCTACCCGATTACGCTGAACACCGCGACGACCAACCTGTCCGGGCTGGTCTCTGCGCTCAATACGCAGTTCAGCGGTAAGCCGTTCCAGGCGCAAGTGAGCGGCAGTGTGCTGCGCATTGTCGAGCTGACACCGTTCGCCGGCCAGGCCATCACCGCAACCGGCTCGACCACTATCTTGGGAGCCTCGCCAGTGGGCGTCACCGGCACGGCCACCACCAGTGCCATCCCGGAGCAGCCAGCCGAGATGACTCTGGACTACGACGGCGGCTCGCCAGTGGTCGGCTTGGCGTTGGGTCAGGGCCTGGCAACCATAGGCCCGCGTGGCCTGCGGTACCGGATCACAGCCTTCAGTACCAGTCTGATCGAGGTCGAACGCCTGACCTCGTCAGGGGCTGCCGACACCGGGTGGCCAGGCTTCAACGCCATGCAGACGGTGAATGGCCTGATCACGCTGGACCCCTCGAACCTGCAGGGTGGATATCGCGGGCCATTTGCCTTGTGCCCTGAAGGGGAGAAGATTACAGACATCGAATGGACAGTCACTTTCGCGAACGGATTATGCGGAATAGGTCGTGAAGGTCAGATTTATGAAGTTACCGCCTATCACGTATTCGAATATCGCGATATGGACGTCGCGGGCGAATGGACTGTGATCGAGAAGGCCCACACGGGCGGATCTCTCGATGCTCAGGGCTTCACCAATCGCACGACTGCCCCATACCCAATGCGTGCCGAGGGCAGGATTCGGGAGCTTTACGTTGACCGACCCGGTCGCGTTAACGAGGAAGCCCGGGATGACGCGACCTGGACGGCGCTGCGTGGGCGAATGCAAAACTCACCCACAAGCTACCCAGGCCTTACGGTGATGACCTGCAGTATCCGGGGCGGCGACCGCCTTTCTGCGCAGTCGGAAAGCCAGATCAGTGTCGAGGCAACCCGAATCCTGCCGTTGATGGAGGGCGGCACCGGACCAACCCGCGACATCGTGCCGTACTGCATCTACCAGCTGAAGCAGCGCGGGTACACGGATGATGACCTGGACCTACCCGAGTGGCAGGCCTTCCATGAGATCTGCGTGTCCCGTGGCGACACGTACGATGAGACGCTGGATGCGACGATCACGGTCAAGGACATGATCAACAATGCGCTGGCGTGCAGCTTCGGTGAACTGGTGACCTTCCGTGGCCTATTGCGCCCGGTTCGTGACAGTGCCCGGGCCGCGTTCGACGTGACCTACGGCCCGAAGACGCAGACCTACTCGCCACAGAACATGACCAAGATGCTGAAGATCAGCGGCGCGATGCCGTCGATCAACGATTTCGACGGCGTGGACGTGGAGTATTTCTCGCGCACAACTTGGGCCTGGGAGACGGTCGAATGTCGATGGCCGGGCGACCTGGGCACCAAGGTCGAGAAGATCAAAATGCCCGGCATCAGTGACAGGATAAGGGCCTGGCGTATCGGCATGCGCCGGCGCGGCCACCAGAAGTTCCGCACCGACATCTACACCTGGGAGACCGAGATGGATGGCAGTAACAGCGGCTACCTGAGCTTTGCAGCCGTTGCAGATGACGCGCCGAAGCGGTGCCAGAGCGCGATCCTGCTGGGCTTCGCTGTCACGGGATCCGGAACCCTGCTGCAGTCCTCAGAGCCGCTGGACTTCAGCGCGGGCGGCGAGCACCTGATAGGCGTGCGCAAGCTGGATGGCACGCTATCAGGACCGTTCACGGCGACGCAGGTCGACGAGTACACCGCCAGGGTCGACGCGCTCGACTTCACGCCGGTGGTCGACGGCCCGCTTGAGCCGCCGCACATCCTGTTCGGCCCGGCTGCCCGGTGGGCGTACCCAACCCTGATCACCAGCTCAGACCCAGCCAACGGCAACGTCGCCATGAAGGGCATGCCCTACGACGCCCGCGTTTACACCTACGACGACCAGTCGCCCGCCTGATTACACCGGTCCCTGTTCAGGGATATGAAGAGGAAAAACTATGGCCACCGGCGCAGAATCTCTGCAGCTGTTCAACCAGCTTGTTGCCCTAGGCAATTCGCTGTTTTTGTCGGACGAAGATTTCGTCACGATCAACGGCGTGACTAAACCGACTCTGAAAAAGATCTACGCCGAGTTCCTCGCGAGCATCAACACTTACCCAACTGTCGCTGAGGGGCTTACTAAAACCAATGGGACGGGTACTGACAACCGATTTTTCTCCGTTCCAGGCTCTGGGCAGACCTTCGAGACCAGGTATCGCAATGACGGCGGCGTAGCTGTAGATGTGGGTAGATTGCTCAGCTCTGTAGCGTTTGATCAGAGGGTGCCTGAGCTGGCATATGTTCAGCCAAATTCCATACCGATCGTGGTGAACGACTCTGGCCAAGTGATCATCTGGCTCGAAAATGGAAAGCTCAACGGCGCGGGCCTGGAATCAACGATATTGGCAGCTGCCGATAAGCTGGTTCGCTCTGGGACGTATGACGCCGCCTTGGTGCCGTTGATGTACAACGAGTCCGGCCAGGTGGTGTGCTGGCTGCAGAGCGGAAGGTTCGAAGCGGCCGGGCTCCGGCTGACCATCAATGAGTTGATTCAGTCAGCAATCAGCGGTCTTCAGCCGAAGATACCAACAAAAAACACTGACGGCTCTACGCTTTATTCCTACCGCGCAAAGGTGGCAAACGTCCTAGGAGGAACAGGAGTTGCGAGAGTCTTCTTCACTGGAGACTCCTGGACAGAGTATTTGGAGGAGACTGCTAAACCGCTAGCTCAAGCGCTGTACAGCGCATACGGCCAGGCTGGGCAAGGCTGGATCAGCATGAACGCTGATGAAGGCGGGCCGACCTCAAATCTCAGCCAGTTGCTTAATGGCGCAAGGCTTGTAAAAACAGGGTTCACTCGTCTCGACATGAATCCGACTGAATCAAATGCGTTGGATGGCTGTGCAGCTACCGCAACAGGCACAACCGCAACTGTAGCAATAACAAATCTCAAAACCCAGTCCCTGACCTGGTGGTACAAGGATGTTGATGGAACGTTCAGGTACAGAATTGACGGCGGCGCATGGACAGTTGTTTCTGGCGGGAACACTGGCCTGAGGAAGTCGCTTGAAATTACAGGTCTTAGCGATAATGAGCACTCTATAGATTTTGACCTCGTCGGAAATACTGGCACTATCGTTATGTATGGAGGATATGGAACAAGATCAACTTCAGGGGTTGAATTCTCTAAGGCTGGCAACAGTGGGTCTACCACACTTCAATGGGCAAACGTTTCTCCCTTTGTACAGACCTATGCGTCAGAACTTAAGCCAGACGTAGTGATAATAATCTTGGGGACCAATGACCTCACTCAGAGCGTTTCAAAGCCGACGTTCAAGTCTGGAATACTTTCACTGGTCAATGCCTACCGTAACGGATCTCCAAATTGCAGCATCATTCTCGTTACGCCAGTAAGGGCTGGTTCGACTACTGATCTTGGCCTGATGGCATCTTACGCCGAAGCCATGGCAGAGCTAAGTCAGGAAGTCGCGAACGTTGAGTTCCTAAACCTTAACTCATTCATGCCGCCAAGGATCGTTTCTAACGATTTCGGTATTTGGAAAGACACTTTGCACCTTAATGAAACCGGAGGCAGGTTCGTGACTGGCCTTCTGATGAAATACTTCTTGCGTACAAACTGAGAGCCGATCATGTCTAATGCTCTGAACATTGGAAATATTTCTTTGCCAGGCGATGGGTACCCATCCATTTTTGGCTTCAAAATACCTGTAACCACTGGGCTGGAGGGGGCGTATCTTTTTGGTGACGGCGCTGGCCAGTTCTCAAGGAACTATGCACCTGGCAAACCAAACGCTACGGTTATTGGCTCGCCTAGCTCCGGATCAGGATACGGAGTCTTTAGCGAGAACGGTTATCTGGATACAGGTATATCTGAAACCGCGGACATGACGATCATCACTGTTGCGCGAGACAGTACCGGATTTGTAGATCCCGTCCCCGGCTATGTTGGTAATAACTTTTCAATTGCGTCTGGCGGTGTAGCTATCTACATCGGAAGTCCAACGACCCTGCGCGGTAACGCAATTAAGAATGGCGCTGTAGACTACGTAAACGTCTCAGGTGATCCAGCAGTCTTTACCGCGCAGTGCCTTCGAGCTAGATCGGCAGCGGCCAGCAGTTTCACCAACATGACGAGCGGCTCGACAGCCTCATCAGCAAATACCACGGGAACCAGAACCGTGGACTCTTCTAACAAGATCTGGATCGGCAGGCTTCCGGCAAACACCTTCAAAGGGATAAACGATCAGGTTCTTACTCTTATTTACTCCCGAGCCATCAGTGATGCCGAACTGAACCAAATAGCTACTTGGCTTAGGTCCTACTGCGCATCAAAAGGCATCTCTGTCTGAGCAGAAATCCATTTCTATGCCCGCCCAGCGCGGGTTTTTTTGTGCCTGGAGAAAACATGGCCAGACTCACCGAATCCCAGGCCGGAGGAGCGAACGTGCTCCGGTTTCTGGATCTGATCGCCTTCGCCGAAGGCACCCAAGCCGTGAAGGGTAGCGACGACGGGTACAACGTCCTGTTCGGCAAAGGCCTGTTTCATGGGTACGCCGATCATCCTCGCCAGAAGATCACCCGGCTCTCCAACGGCAAGCCGATCACCAGTAGCGCGGCTGGTCGCTACCAGTTTCTAGCCCGCACGTGGGACGAACTGGTGAAGCGCTACGGCTTCAAGGGGCGCTTCACGCCAGAGGCGCAGGACTTAGCAGCCATCAAGCGATTGGGCGAACGTGGCGCGCTGCAGTTGATCAAGGATGGGAAAATCCGCGAGGCAATAGCCAAGTGCGCAAACGAATGGGCCAGTTTCCCGGGCAACAACTATGACCAGAATCCAAAAGCCTTGGGCGCGCTGCTGACCCAGTGGCAGAAGCTCGGCGGGGTGCTGGCATGACCTGGCTCGGGGCGGTACCGGCCTGGTGCTGGTGGTTGATCGCCCTGGTCCTGGTGGCCGGCGGCCAGCAGTACCGGGTGGTGCTCGCGCAGGGCGACACAGCCGCCGCCCGCAGGGAATTTTCCGACTACCGCCTTGAGGTATCCGAGCGCGACCGGCGCGCAGCTGCCCAGGCCCGCACAGAAGAACAGCGCCGCCAATCCGTGGCGGACGAGGAGGGTGAGAGTGCACGACAGAAACTGGAACTGGCCCAAGGCCGCGCCGCTGCTGCTGAGTCTGCTGCTGGTGGGCTGCGCGGGGAAATCGCCAGACTGCGGGATGGCCACCGAGCTACCTGCGGTGCCATCGCTACCCAGCAGCGCCAGGCAGGAACCTCTGCCGTCGTGGTGCTCGGGGGATTGCTTGAAGACGCTGACCGAATGGCGGGCAGCTGCGCAGCAGCGCTTGAGCGAAGCCGAATAGCTGGTCTGGCGTGCGAGACGGTGGTCGACAGAATGAAGGCCGGGCGCTGATCAACACCCGGCCCGCACGAGGTTCAGCTAGTGCAGCGTCGGCGACTGTAGGTCATTGGGCAAGGCAGTCATTGCCTTTTCAATCCGAGTTATCACGCTGGATAGTTGAGCAACATCGGCTTCGTCATTTTTCTCGATAGCCTGGTCCCGAAGAGTTTTCAGGATTAGGAGCTGCTTCCGCAGGCTGATGGCGGATGTGATGTATTCCATGGGTCACGGTTCCTTGTGAGTGAGCAATTACGGTAGCAGGCGGGGCGTACCTTGAGCGGCGAACCATAAATAATCAGCTCATTCCTACAACCGGCCTCATCATTTCCTTCCCGCTGAGTGGTACTAGCGGGATTGAGTTTTCTGATGCTGAAATACTGTATCTATGTACAGTATTGGTGCCCCATGTATTTCCTCCTTGTTCGCCGCCGCGTGAATGGCGTGGCCATCCCTGCCGACCAGCTCAGGAAGGTCCAGCCACTGCGGGCCGACGTCCATATCGGCGACCACCAAAGTGAGCCGCTTGGCCGAGTTGCCACCCAGGCGTGGGTGTTCAATCCGACGCCTGGGCCTGACGTGATCCCGCGCCTGCACGACGCCAAGGTCAACGGCATGGCCCAGCTCGGCATCAACATCAACGGCGTGGAGGAGGTCGACGGTGTTCTCTACGCGCAGTCCTGGTGGTGCAGGGCAGAATGATGGCGGGAATACCACAGGCCTGGGTGGCGGAACTGAATGACCATACTGCCCTGGTAACCGACCCTGATGGGCGAGCGGCTGTGCTCAGTGAAATGGCCTATGCTGCGCGCCGGCGCCGGGACATCGATGATGACACTCTGGTCGACATGCTCGAGCTTGCCGAGGCGGCCAGGATGTGGGCGCTGATTGAGCACGAGGAAGCCTGGGCGCTTGGTTTGTTTGGCGACTATCCGCAGGATCACCCAGGTGGTGCGCAGGTGATACAGGGTAGCGGCAAGCCCATCACCTGTGAGTAGCGATATAAAGGAAGGGAAATGGTCGGCAGAACGCCGGTGGCTGGAATAGCTGCGTTGTCATAAAGCTGGCATTATCGAGCCATTCAGGCCCCAATAGGACCTAAAGGATGGCTTTCCGAAACGATGCAGCCCCTGTGGTTAAAGGGCTGCAAATTAGCCACGCAAGCTTTTGCAGCTTGATCTTTTCGGCTTACAACGCGGGGTCTAGAGGTGATGTTGTCATAACGCTGGCATTACTTGCAAAAAGAGCCTCTGCGCGGCCTCCGGCTCCCACGTCGGCAGAGGGCATCCAGCGACCATAAACCTTGGCGATCATGGTCCAGTCTTTGTGACCCATTTGCTGAGCAACCCACATCGGATTTTCGCCAGCGCTGAGCATCATCGAGGCGTATGTGTGTCGGCTCTGGTAAGGGCGCCGCCACCGTACGCCCGCTTTTTTCATTGCGGGAACCCAAATCACTCGGTAGATGTAGCCGGCATGTCGCCATGGTTCGCCAGTGATGGTGTTCAGGAACACATGCTTTCCGGCCAGAAAGGTCAGTTCCTTTTGCTTGAGCAGTGCCTCTCTTGCAGGGCCAAGCAGCTTAACCGTTCTCCTGCTAGATGCGGTTTTGGTCGACTCGGGAACCTTGGCCGCCCTGGTCTTGGCCCGAACTATTCGGATTTCCCCAGCGATCCAATCAATATCCCCCCACTCCAGCGCGATTAGCTCACTAGGACGAAGGCCCGTCCAGAACGCGAACTGCAGCTGAGCCCACGTCTCCCCCCGCGCCGCCCTGAGCAGCGCCTCCTGCTCCTCCCGGGTGAACGGGTCTACGTCATCCTCCTCCTTGATCTCCTCCCGATTCTTGTATGCCCATCCCGAAAGCGGGTTGCTCTCAATGATTTCGTCCTCTACTGCGTCATTGAGCGCCGACCGAAAGCAGGTCTGAACTGTGGTCAGCCTACTGTTCGAAACCTGGTAATCGGACAACTGATCCTTGATTACCTTCTTGTTGAGCTCTCCGAGCGACAGATCCCCAAACATTGGCTTGAGTATCGATCTGATGATTGACCGGTATAGGGCCGTGGTGCTCGATTTGAAGGTCTTCGTTTTCCGCTCCAGCCATTCGTCCAGGTAGACGCCGATATTCTGGTTTGAGCTGGCTCTGGCAAACTGGGCGGCGCGCTTTGATCGCGGGAATGTGGCGGCGTAATCGAATGTTCCATTTGATATGGCGTACTCGATTGCCGACTTGTGCTGCTCCGCCTTTTTCAGGTTAGCGGCGGTGGGCTTGAGCTGGACCCGCTCCCGGCACCGGACGCCCTGGTATTGGAATGTGATTTCGATACTACTTGAAGACGCGGGCCTGACGCCTCCCCCATCTCTACCCATGAGTAATACCCCTCAACGTCAATTAGGATTCTTCCGTCTGGCGCCTTGCGCCAAACCATGTGTTTTGGCCATTTGCCGTCGCGGATTTTGGTCCTTATGGCGTCTGGTGTGTACCCAGATTCGCGAGAGAACTGTTCCACGGTCTTGTATCGGACCATGATGGGCCTCCTCAGGCCAAGAAGTGGTGCCCGACCTGCGCCGCCCGGGCGGCTTCCTCGGTGCGGAACATGAGCCGTGTTGTGCTGGTGCTGCCCCAGCTGTTGTATTCGACGTCGACCCACCAGGCGCCGAACTTGCGATACGGCTCGCCGAGGATCTTCGTGACGTAGCAGTCGATCAGGTTCATGCGTGTCTCCACGCCGCCGGTGGCGGCAGGTTGGTGGTCAGGCGGGGATTTTCTCGAGCACCGCGTCGGCGACCTTGAGCGCCGCCTGGGCATCGTCGACGTAAGCTGGATCGAAGCCGCCGGCGTAGTGGATCACCCGTTGGCAGGCGTCCAGTTCTTTGCGAGCCAGGCGGAGGGCCTGAACCAGTTCTTCCTGCATCGCTCCCTCGGCCCGGCCGATATTCCAAAACTCCTGACCCCAGTGATCAGCAGGCGGCGGGTTGCTGTTTTGCTTGCCGCAAGCCATGGCCCCGATGATCGCGTCGCAGAGCAGGCGCTTGTAGATGTTCTCGCCATCCAGGCCCAGGCCACCGCGACGGCGCAGGGTGCTCACGACCTCGTCGACGTTGAGGCCGCTGTCCTTGAGCACGATGTCGAGCTCAGGCTTTTCAGGGGTGTAGATGACTAGAGCCAGCTTGGCTTCCGGCCAGAGATCGGCCGCCAGGCGCTCCAGGCAGTCGTTCACGGTGTGGTGGAATCGTTCTGTTGCGGACATAGTTCATCCTCGCCCGCGCATGTCGGCGGGCTTGAGTAGTAGGGGGAGGGGTTACTTGATGCGGTCGAAGAAATTGCCGCCGCGACGCTGGTAGGAGAGCCCAGACCAGCGGGATGCAGCGCTACCGGCCTGCCTGATGTCGACTGCCTCAGCCGCATAGCCAATGTGCAGCACCTCATCGCCGGCAGCGCTGCTGAGCACGATCATGGCTGCCAAAGGCTCGCGCTCGATCTCGTTGCCCTCAATGTGCTGGGCAATGGCTCGAAACCAGTCAGCCAGCTTCTTGCGTTCGGCCTGGTTGGCAGCTACCTGGTTGTTTTGGATCCGGCGCTTGACCGGGAATAGGAATACTTCGGCGGTCATCGCGGCCCCCTGTAGCTCAGGTAGGCCATGTACATCAGGGGAAGAATCATCGGCATAGCTCCATCGGCACGTTGATGGTTTCGCCACGGGCGTGGTGCACGACGGCCCGGGCTGCAGCTTCTGCCCGGGTATCGCCGGGCTGGCGGTCGAGAGGGTGACCCGACACGCAGGCCAGCCAGGGCCAGCTGTACCCGCGCTCAATCCAGATGCAGTGCTTCTGGATCAGGTGCTCGCCGGTTGCGTCGTCGATGGCCTGGTCGCCAAGTGGCAGTTGCAGCTGGCCGGCCGCTGCCGGAACCGGACCGTCCACCAGTTCAACGGCCCAGAGCAGCGCTTTGCCGGAGAGGTCGCAGGTTTGCACTCTGATCAGGCCTGACATGGCATCAGCTCCTTGGGCACCTGGACGGTATCGCCGAGCTTGGTGATGACGAGGGTTCGGCAGAAGGCGACCAATGCGGTTGGCCCGTAGAGCCAGATTCCGGCGCCCGCCGGCCCGGCGCTGTACTGGCAATTGCTGTCTTCCAGGTGCGGGCTGTGATGGACGCTGCCGAGGTATTTGTCGATCAGCGGCCCGCCGTGCTCCCAGTTGCTGGAAGGGCGATACCCGAAGCCTTCGGCCGCACCACGGATGCTGACGCTGGTGGGGTCGGTCCGGGTGCGCCAGATCGTGGTCCGGCACTCAGGGTCTGTGCCGAAACCCTCTGCCATGGCCACTGCCCAGTCCAGCGCTGCGCCAATCAGGTTGGATACCCTCACTTCGATCAGGTCGGTCATCGCTGCACCGCCTGCCAGAAAGGACCCTTGTTGGTCACCAAGCCCTTTCGCTTCAGGCGCTGGCATGCCTTGCTGATCTCTTCCCGAGATTCGCGGATGGCGCCGCGCATGGCGTGGGCCGTTGATCCCTCGATGCCGATCAAGTGCCCCAGAACTCGCTCATCTGTCCCGCCGGCGAGCATGCCCTGGCCATACTTGGCAGCCACTGTTGCAACCGCCAAGCGAAGCGCGTTCATCCGGGCGCCGGGTTCGTCTGCATGCGACACCTCACTTTGCTTGAAGCCGACATACGGCACATGAGCTGTGGCCCGAGCGAGGTGGTGCAAGCAGCAGATGTCCATCCTGAGCTTTGCGATGATGAGCATCGTCTGCCGGTCATCCTGCATCGGCAGCCAAACCTCCCGGCCTGTATCGGGATCGTCGTAGTAGAAGGCGTCACTGCCGCGCCGGTTCTCCAGCTCGAAGCCCATGGCCTTGGCCGACAGCTTAATGATGTCGTCTTCTGTCACAGCTGATACCTCTCATCAATCCAGTGCCCAGGCGCCAGTGCGGGTGTAGGTTCGGGTTGTGTTTCGTGCGGGGAGAGCTGGCGCTGGTTGCCGGCCTGCAGCTGGCTGTCAGGGATGCAACTGATGCCGACCCCGTTGAGCAGGTAGCAGGTAACGCCGCGCTGGCTGTCGTGCTGCACGTCGATGACGTTCTCGTTTGCGCTGGCGCCGGTGGCCAGCAGCAGGAGGCAGAGGGCGAGGCGGGTCATGGCTGCGACTCAGTAGCGTCGGGAATGTCCTCGAACGTGTAGGTCTTGATGACCCGCTCCTGTACGCCTGTGACCTTGATGAACTTGGCCTCATTCACCCACGGGTAAGCATTCGGCTCGCCGTGCTTTCCGCCGCCGCTCATCTCGCAGAAGGCCAGGGCGCGGCCGTCAGGCAGGATGAAGGCTTTTACGTCGACCTCGTAGTTTCTGCCCCAGCTGTAGTGGCACCACTCGGGGATACCACTTACTGCTTCAGCCTCGTAGCGGACCTCGTTGATGGCATCGTCATGCTCGTTTTCTTCGAAAAGAACCTCGAGCAGCTCCCCAGGTGCCGCAGCCAGGAAGGCCAGATCGACGTCGGTAGACTGCCCATCATCGTCGGTAAACGTGTAGTCGTAGCCGAACTGGAGGCCCTTGCGCATGACAAGCAGCTTGGCCAGCTGGCTTGCGGTGAGGGTACTCAGGTGCTGGTTGATGTTTGCTTCGAGCATACGAATTCCTTGGCCGCCATAGCGCGGCAGTGGATAGAGGGGGGAGGGGTTACAGCGGGGTGGAGTACAAATGTGCTCTTGCGGTCATTCGCCCTGGTTGGCGAGTGCATTCAGGCGCTGGAAGGACGTGCCGGGTATTCCCTGGTACGGCTCATCTGTCGCGCTCGCAGCTCCGTCGGGCGATAGGGCGGCACGCAGCTTCTTGATCAACCGCCACTCGGCATCGCTGCGACCAACGCCGTCGTCAATGAATTCGAGTGCCTCGCGCAGCAGCGCATCCCGCTCGGCCAGCTGGGCGCGCTGATTCGAAATCCGCAAGCTCTGCCGTTGGATGTTCGAGTCGGAATGCTTGATGACTTCGCGCAACTGCTCGTTCTCGCCGCGCAGCCGCTCAACCTCAGCGGCACCGGTCATCGGACCCAAACCAACAATCGGCAGCCCAGTATCCGCCGCATCCCGCTCAGCCTCTTCTTTGGTCCACCAGATGGCAGTACCAACCATCCAGGCTATCGGCTCGGGGTGGGGCTGAGGGGCTGGCCTGGCCAGGATGGCGCGAAACTGGTCGCGCTCCGGCTTCGCCGCTTTGAATGCTGAAGCTGCATGGTCCAGACGCAGCTGGATGCGATCGGCCAGCTCGCGGGGCACGCTGACCATATCGATGATCCCCTCGTTATGGTCATGCTGTTCGATGGTGCTGGATCGGTTTTCTGTGGGCATGGGGATACCTCGCGGCTATATTGGCCGAAATCAAAAAAGGAGGCTGTCGTCTATGGATCAGGAGCTGCTGAACGACATCATCTCTACGTCGGTTGGAGGTGCGGCAGGCGGGGCAGTGGCGGGACTTGTTCTCTTCGGTGTTCAGCTCGCTCATCTGGCATTTACGGAGTGGCGAGACAAGAAGCGGGTGCTCAAATGGATGAGAGCCCAGGCCGGGGCTGAAGCCGGATGGCCTTATCGATCAACGCGCGCTATAGCGAGCTTCAACAATCTGACTGAGGATCGGGTAAGGTTTGTTTGCAGTCGCTGCGAGGAAATCATCATGTCTCGAGGTGATAAAGAGGATCTTTGGACCTTGAACAAGGACCTAGAAGCATTTCGTGACATCCATCATCACAACTCATAGCTAGGCTGCTTTTATCAGTGCCTCGATAACGCGCTGGCCAGCCAATGGCGGGACTGCGTTGCCGGCCATGTGCATTGTCAGTCGGTGGCTATCCGGCCTCAGGGTGTCAGCTGGGAACGACATGGCGGCCAGGGCCTCGCTGGCGCTGAGCATTCGCATGCGATCGCCGTCGACTAGGGCCCAGCGGTCCAGGGTGGTGATGGTGCCGATCGGCCGGTTGATGTCGCGACCGGTGGTGCCGGAGCCCTTGCCGTAGTAGGGCATGATGAATAGGTCCCCGAAGCGCTGGCGGCCGTTGCGCACTCGGTCGAGGGTGGCCTGGGCCCGGCCAGGCTTCTCGATTTGCGACCAGCGCCCGGCCTCGAAGTCGAGGAAGCTGGCGGCGGGCACATGTCGCTCCTGCGGCAGCTGCAGCATCAGCGGTGCCTTGCTGCGGGTCAGTACCATGAACAAGCGCACCCGGTGCTGCGGCACGCCGAGGTCGGCGCAGTCCACGATGTGAGGGGCTGCCTGATATCCAAGCGCCTGCACGGCCTGCAGCCAAGCCGGGTAGAGCACCCAGTCGGTGAACTCCGGCACGTTCTCGATCACTGCCGCCTGCGGCCGGTGGAACTCCAGCGCTGACACCGGCGCCCAGGCCGTCGAGCGCGATGCGTCGTGCTCTGGATTGCCCGACTTCTTGCCGCGCGCCTTGGCGTGCCCTTGGCAGCATGGCGAGGCCAACAAGATGTCGTGCGCCGGCACCTGCTCCCAGCGAGCCTGGTGCAGGTCCTGGCAGACGTGCTGCGTTTCTGGGTGGTTAGCGCTGTGCCATTCAACGGCCTCGGGCCAGTGGTTTGCCGCCCAGAGAACCTGGACGCCTGCGGCGCGCGCGCCGGTGCTCCATCCGCCGAGCCCGGCGAACAGGTCGATTGCTGTGGTCATAGGGACACCTAGAGACAGTGGCGCAATGTCATTTTGAGGATTACGATTCGCCCTTTTTTGAAGGCGTATCGGTGTGTTCACAGGAAAAATTTCAAAGGAAATGCCTGACCAGTTCCTTCAGGTGATCCACAGCATGTACTTGGAAAAATATGGCCACGGCGTGCGGAACCTTAGTGAGTTCACAGTCAACATCGCAGCGCATGAATTGTTCGCACAGCGGATCCCGAATCTCTACGAGCAAAACGGAAGGGTTATCAAGCCGCTGATAAAGGAGAATTTTCAGGAACTCGAGGCCAGAGGTTTTCTGAGGCCGGGGGAGCCCCTGTACTATCACCTGACTGTTGAGGGCTATAACCACGCTGAACTGACCACATGGCAGCGATTCGTTGCTTACTGGAACTCGAATCCAGGTTTGAACACCTTGGTGACAATCGCTAGCGCAGTCATTGCTGTGATCAGTCTGGGAGTTGCCATTCAGGCATTGTCGAATTCTTCAGTGCAGGCACCGCCTCCAGCATTGCCCTACAAGGTTGTCGTCAAATGAGGTCAGGCCGCCCTCGCCGGGGAGGCGTTATCGTTGAATAGGGGAAGGCGCTGGCGGGCAGCGCGGGTCAGGCGTTGGCGAGCAACAGCAGGCCGGTGTCGTCCGGGTCGTCGCCGAGCATCAGGTCAGGGGCACGTAGCTCGCGGCCAATGCGGAACTGGTCGAGTCTTCGCGCCACAAAATCAGAAACAACGATTTCGTGGCGCGGCGCACTGAGGAAGTGGCGGGCCGCTTCAGGCCCTAATTCATGGATGCGGTGGATCAGCAGGGTCATTGCCTCGCCGTTTTCCTCGACCTGGGCCCATTCCATGATTTCGGCCAGGGCCTGGCGGGTGCCCGGGCGGGCTTTCATGCGCAGGTCTTCTTCCTGCAGGCGCTCGGCCTTGGCCCTGCGCTTCTCGTCACGCTGCTGCTGCGTCAGAGCCATCATTGTCTCCATTGCGCACGAAGGTGGCGCCCGGCCCGATGTCGAGCAGGTCGCACACCCGGTTGATGATCTTGAGCGCTGCGTCGAACACCTTGGCGTCGTCGGGCTCGCGGGCCAGGCGCTTCATGTTCGGCTGATGCTCCAGGCAAACCTTGTCGACCAGGCGCCGGGCCAGCCTGCGCAGGTGGTCGGCGCTGTCGTGCTCGCGCAGGCTCAAGGCGAAGGCCAGGGCCACATCGTCAGGCCGGTACTGGCCGCCGCTGCGGGTGTTGTACAGCTTCTTGACTGGCCGATTCATCCAGGCCGGAAGGGTGACGACTCCAGAGGGTGCTTTCTGCATGTCTTTGCTCCGTTAGGCCGCTGGGCGGCAGGTGGAACTGTTCTTGCCGCCGGCGCTGGCGGACCAGGTTGTTGATGCGCTTCATGTGCCGCGTGCCGTGTCTATCTGGTCGGCTATCTCGACCAGCTGCTGGGTCAAGTTCTCGATTGTGGAGGCGCCTCGCACTCGCTCGGCGCGGCTCCACTGGCAGCTACGGTTGAAGAGCAGCCGCAGATGATGCTCCAGCTCCTTCTGGCGTCGAACCAAGTCGGGAATGATTGAGATGGCCATCGCTATCCACCTGCCAGGTGGGGGAGCGGGGCGAACGGGATGTCGTCGTCGAAGCTTTCGGGGTCCGGCCCATACCCTGCTTGCTGGTTCTGTTGCTGCTGTTGGTACTGCTGGCGCTGCGGCTGCTGACGTTGTTGCTGTCGTTGCTGTCGTTGCTGCTGTTGCTGCTGTTGCTGCTGGCCGCCGCCTTGGTTGTCAGGCCGCCCCCCGAGCAACTGCAGGGTGCCGTTGATGTCGACGTGCACCTCTGTGGCGTACCGCTTGATGCCATCCTTCTCCCATTCGCGGGTTTTCAGCTTGCCCTCGATGTAGCACTGCGACCCCTTGCGCAGGTACTCGCCGGCGATCTCCGCGACCTTGCCGAACAGCACCACGCGATGCCATTCGGTCTTCTCGACCTTCTGCCCGGTCTGCTTGTCGGTCCAGGCTTCGCTGGTGGCCAGGCTCAGATTGGTGACCGCGTTGCCGTTGGGCAGGTAGCGGACCTCAGGGTCCTGGCCGCAGGTGCCGACCAGGATGACTTTGTTGACGCCTCTCATGCTGCTTTGCTCCTCAGCTGTTGCTCGAAGCCGTCGACCAACAGCTTGAATTCCCAAAGGTCCTGCTCAAGCTGTTCGATGTAGTCGTCATCGCGCTTGAACTCACGCCACCAGAGCTGGCGGCCTACCGGCTTGAGCAGGGGGCAGTACATCCCGATGTGCCACCATTTCCGGCCAGTGATCCACATGCAGCCCTGCACCTGGTCGATGACATCACTGGCGTCGTTGTCGATGTGGAAGGCGCGGAGCTTGTCTGGGGCCAGGAAGCACTTGTACTCGCTGCCGCCGTCTTCGCCGATGAAGCCGTCCGCGCTGGCGCCGAACGAGCCGTCGTCTGTTTTGACCAGACCGACCTGCGTGACGATCAGGCCTGTCTGGATTTCGTGCTCCATCCGCGCCTCCGGCTCCAGTTCATGGCCGCGGCGCATCTGCCAGGTCTCGAACCCTCCGTCGAGCGGGGCGCCGCCGATGCGTTCGACGGCCAGCTCGAAGGCGTAGGTGAGGGCGGCATTCGATGGCTCGCCCACCTTTTCGCCATCCAGCGCCCTCTGAACAACCTCCGCCTTCGGCCCGGCCTTGTATCCGGCAGTATCGCGCGCCGTGGCTTCACTGTGCCCCGCCAGAATGGCGTCGACGTAGGTTCGCTGCTGCGCGGTCAGCCCATTCACTTTCGAGCGGGCGGTGCTGAACATGCTGGCGGTGATCACTCCAGCGCGGGCCTGCAGCCACTCGGGCGAGCCTTGGGTGCAATTGACGATAATCATGGGGTGGCCTCCAGTACTGTTTTCCGCTTGGTCACGGCGATCTTCACCGCGTCGTATCCGGCTTTGTCGCCGCTGGCCTGCATGACCTTAACGGATGCCTGCCATACATCCTTGAGCTCGTCGGGGGTTGCGGCTGCCTCGACCTGGGCCAGGATGTCGCCCAGCGCCTGGGCCCGCATTTCCGCCGTATCGGAGCCATCCGACGATTGCGCGTCGTCGTCCCTGACGTCGCCGGTTGTGATGTTCAGCAAGGCGCACATCACGTACCGCTTGCCGTAGGTGGTGGACGAGCCGACGGCTTGAACATCGTTCCGGCCTTTGCTGATGTCGGCCGGCAGGGTCATGGTTGTCTGCTCGCGGTGGCCGTCGCGGTGCATCAGGATGCCGGTGACACTGATCGACTTGTCCTGGTTCTCCACCTTGAAGGTGATCGCGAAGCCGTGCCGCTGCATGATCGGCTTGACCACCCGGGTGATGTCGTCGAGCGTGGCGTAGGCGTTGCCGGTGTGCAGATTCACCGCCGCTTCGAACACGGTCGGGATCTCGCATTGCATCTGCGCCATGCCGGCGTTGAAGGCGGCTTCTGCTGTCTTGGCCTGCATGCGCTCATGCATGGCCAGGAGCCGCTCCATCTTCTCGATGTCGCAGGTTGGGTCGGCGGCTGCTCGGCTGATCACCGCCAGGATGCTGTTGTCGACGGGGCCGGGCGCAGCCACTGCCTGGCGACGCTGTTCGGGCACAATGATTGCGCTGGTCATGGTCTGTGCCTCAGTAAGTGATGGCGATGTTGGGGATCTTGCGCTGGGCAATCAGGGTGATTGCCTGCTTGGCGCATTCCTCGGTCATGCCGCCGGCGACGAAGGCCTCCAGGGCGGCGCGGTTGATGCTGGCCCGGTGCGCCTTGTCGCGCTCGCGGGCCTCTTGCTGCCGGAGGATTTCGGCTGCTGCTGCATCGGCGCGGCGACGTTCTTCCTGGCGCGCCTGCTCGGCTGCCTCCTCTTGCCGTCGAGCGGCGTCCTGGCGCTCCTGCTCCATTCGCTGCTCGGCCGCAACGCGGTCGGCCTCGGCCTGAATCCGGGCGCGCTCGGCTTGTTCGGCTTGCAGCTTGAGTTGCAGGCGCTGGTTCTCGGCTTCGCGCTCTTGGGCGGCGGCCTGGTCGAGCAGTTCCTGCTCGCGGCGAGCCGCGGCTTCACGTGCTGCCTGCTGCTCCTGGGCCACGCGCTGGCGCTCCGCTTCGACGGCGGCCTCCTGTGCCAGACGGATGCGGTCTTGCTCGGCGCGCTCTTCTGCTTCCCGGCGCAGGCGGGCCAGTTCGGCCTGTTCGGCGTCGTACTTCTGGCGGGCGACCAAGGCGGCCTGCACTGCATTCAGCGAAGCCTCTTTGGTCCGACCTGCCTCAGCCTCGAATTCCTCCCACGTTTCGCCCAACTGGAACGCGGAGAGCTCGCTGAGGCGAGCCTGCAGCTGCTCGGCATCCAAGGTGCCCAGCTCGGCGGCCAGGTCCTTCATACGGTTGATTGCGTCGTTGTGGCGGTCGATCCGAGCATCCTCAGCAGCCTCCCACTCGGTGAGCGGCCGGCGCGTCTCGTCCCGTAGCGCGTCCATTTTGGTCACGAACTCGCGCAGCTCGGCCTCGACCACCTTCGGCATTTCCTTGAGTCGGCGCAGATAGTCGCGGCCAGGCTTCTCGACGGCGGTCTTCGACTTGCTGACCTTGGCGGCCAGGCTGGCGATGCGCTCGCGGCCCTTGCGGGTGGTCAGATCGGGCACTTCGCCTTCGATCTCGCCCTTTACCAGGTCGATGAATTGCTGCAGGCCGCCGGCCACATAGATGGCCGGGGCGTTCGCCTCGCTGATCTCTTCGATCGCGATCAGTTTCTGTTCTGCGGACATTGGAAAACCTCGCGCCAGGCCGGCGCCGTCAGTTGAATTGGGGAAATGCCAGGTCACCCGGATTGGAGGTGCCACCAGGCCCTGGCTGCGGTGGATGGTTGCGCGCTCTCACCGCTTACGCTCCGGGTCGGTCCGGTTATCCCCTAAGGGCCCGCCGGGCTCGGGTGTGTATTCAGGAAGTGATGCTGCCGGCCAGTGCGCTGGCGAGCATGAAGAAGGTGCAGGCGAAGAGCATCGAGAAGGAGCCGCGCCAGATGACTACGCGGCGGGCGCGCTGGTAGGTGGTCATGACGAAGGCCTCAGATGCTTTCGCACAAGCTCGTGCAGAGCCTTGCCGTCCCGGCTGATCGGCTGGCCGCGTAACTGCCACTTTCGCGTGCTCGGCCAGCAGTCGATAATCTTGTTTCCGGGAAGCTTGAGTACGACGTGATAGCCGTCATTGTGCTTCGAGTGCTGAACCCCGGTGTTGCTCAGCCAGGCTTCGAAGCGGGCCATGTTTTCCAGCTTGCGCGCTTTCTTGTCGACTGATTCACTGCCACCGCAGGCGCGGCAGGTCCTGGTGTAGCCAATATCCTCTCCTATGTACTCGCAGCACATGGCGCAGTGGCTACCGTCGGCGATGCTGTCTTCGTAGAAGCTCACGCCCGAACCTCGTAGCCGACCGTCCACTCCCCGCAGATGCAGGCGCGGCACTTCCAGGCCTGCGGGTTCTCGATGCTGGCCAGCGCCGCTTCATTCACCGCGGCGGCGAATGTCGGCCCCTTGAACAGCATCAGCACCCGGTCGGCCGGCATGGCCTGAGCCTCTGGCAGCTCCGCGATCTGCTCGTCGATGAGCGTTCGAACGATTGGTGTAGTCATGCTGCCTCCTTGCGCCGTTCGGCAATACGCCGGATGCGCTCGCAGTAGTGTTTGAACTCGTTGGAGTCGATGGCCAAGAGAGAGAAGTAGGCGACCACCATGGTCTCGGCCTTGGCATCCTCCACCGGGCCCGAGCCCGGCAGAAGCATCGTTTCGATTGCGGCCTCGATGGCGCTGACTGCCAAGCTGTGAGGGCTCATTGCGCCTCCTCGGCCTGGGCCAGCACTCCTTCTTTGGCGAAGGGGGTGAGCAGCTGGCGGGCGATCTCTTCCAGCGCCGACTCAGGGTTGGCCACGCTTAGGATCTCGTCGGCTGCCGCTGCTGCATCGCTGGTCACTTTGCAGCGCGCCGCCAGGACCAGGCGACCCAATACAGAGTTGCTGATGCCGTTCAGGCCCAATTGGCCCATAACGAACTCATCCACCGCCTGGGCGAAGCGCTCATAGGTGACGCCCTGCTTCGGGCGCATCCGGCGCTGGAACACCACATCTCGGCGCGCCATCAGTTCAGCGATGCCGTCGTCGATCCAAGTGGATTCCGCGTCGGCTACTTCGCTCACCGCCGGCGGCATCCGGTTGTCGTACTCAAACTGTGCTGCTCGAAGTGCGCCCATGGTCGCCTCCAGTTACGGTTGGGATGCTCGATAGCGCCGCATGAGGCCTTTCGTCAGGCGATTCATGATTCGCGGGTATCGGTCAGGGTGGTGAAGCCGACACGGCAGCTCATAGCGCCCTATGTCGTCTTCGCAGTAATCGCAATCGCAGTACTTCTTGAGCATTGCCCGTGCCTCAGCAGCGCAGGCGGCTCGCAATGTGAACCAGCGACGCCCGCCGCCACGGAAGACGGCAGCAGTCTCGACTGTGACGGTCATGATCGCCTCTAGGCGGTGGGTTACTCGGTGGGTTGGGTAGGCAGGGGCTGCCAGCAGTAGCCGCAATAGCAATGTTGCTTGTAGTAGTTGCGCGGATACCGGGTGATGCCGCAATCGGGGCATCGCGGTATCCCGTCCAGCTTGGTTCGCTCAATGCCCGCCGCCGCGCGATCAGGGCTTTTGCGGCCATGCGCAGCGTCAAGCAGTGACTGCTTGATCTGAATGCTCATTGTGGAAGTCTCGTCTCAACCGCATTGGCCAGGAGCCAGGCGCGGGTGACCAAACCCACCGTGAAAGGTGGCCTGGCGCCTGCCTAATGCGGTCGAAGTGAAGGGAAGGGGGTGATGCAGAGGCCGGGCACTACCCCGGCAGCTGGCTTGGCGTGGACCCATCCAGCGGCGCAATTCGTTTACCCCCAAGGCGAGGGAAGGGACGTCCACAGGTGCTTCGGTAACCGCGCCCGGAGCTGGGCGCTACTCTGCATCGGGGTGTGATCTGTATGACGTTTGCCGCCCATTGCTCTCGCGCTGGGTGACGGTACTCAGATCACACTCCGATGCAGCCTGCGATGGGGAGCAGGGCATCGGGCAGTTAACGTCAGGGCTGACGGGCAGGGGCTTTCATCTTCGCCACGGCCTTGCCGACGGCACGAGGCATCTTTTTCTCCCGGATGGCCTTGACCTGGCTATCGGTCAGCATGTCGGCCATGTACAAGTCGGTGATTGCGTGGTTCAGGCGATCAAGGCGCTCGGCCTCTTTCGCATCCATCTGCGGGAACTGTTCGGCGAAAGGTTTCGCCGCCCAGCCCTGTTCAAATGTGCCGGCCATTCTTCTTCCCTCCAGGGCGGTTACTCGTTGTTGAGCCACTTCAAAACCGTTTCCTCGCCAATGGCGCTGAGGAAGTCGTTCGGGTCCACATTGGCGCCGGCCAGCCATTCGGAGATCTCGGCCTCGTCCATGGTCTCCAGCAACTTGCCGGCGCCAACGTGGTTGACGATTTCGTGCGGCTCCAGGTCGTGCAGGCGGTCGTCGATGTGCAGTGCCTCGGCAATGTCGCTGCCTTTGCCATCAACCGTCACGCGAACTTGGCTGTTCCGGCCAACGCTTTCCACGCTGACGCTATCCGCGTCGAATGTGATGCTCATGGTGTGTTCCTCCAGTGGATTCCCAAAGCACCCGGTCGCCCAGGTGCTTCAGTGAATCGCCGGTCATGCAGCGCGGCTGTAGTAGTCGGCCTGCAAGCCCCAGTGAACAACGTCCTTCTGGGCCATGCGGTGCTGCACCCAGTCGGCTTCCTCGCCGCTGACTTGCGCCTTGAGCTGCCAGCGGCGGGATTCGGCTTGAGCCAGGTCGCGCTGGTGGTTTGCGTTGCGGAGCGCTTCACGGTTGGTCATTTCGGTGATCTCCAGTTGATTTCCAATGCCGGCTCAGCGAACCGGCATCAGTAAATCGTTCTGTCCCATTACCGCCGGGGTGGCGGGGCGCATTGCATGCCCGGGTCGTTCTCTCGGTTTAGGCGTTTCACCTTCGTCAGCCGTACAGGGTTGTCCCTGTCGTGGGCAGCCTTTCGGGGCTGTCTGATCGCCGGTCGCCGGTAGAGGCAATGCGGTCTGTTGGTTGTTGCGCGGTTTTTTAAAGAGCGGTGAGGCTTGAGGGCCTCCCGAGGGGCTGTGTAGCTGCCGTCTCGATGTGAGAAAGATACCCGCAGGTAAAACATTAGGTCAATACCCCAAGGTAAATAATTTCTCGCGCCCATAAAAAAGCCCGCGCTTGGCGGGCTTGATGATCCTAGGAAAC
>Ga0256908_1000102_pt1 | contig 53683 bp, 50 predicted proteins | sample MC6MC0761MT_FD_186331 | JGI IMG/M metagenome (GOLD analysis project Ga0256908, IMG submission 186331) | Metatranscriptome of enriched soil aggregate microbial communities from Iowa State University, Ames, United States - MC6-MC0761-MT... | ecosystem: Environmental > Terrestrial > Soil >... | reverse complement strand
GTCGAGGGATGCTGCGACTTTTTCACAGGCACATAAATGTGAAATCGCTAGGCTCGACGATTCGGTCAGACTTTCGTGCTGGTCAACAACGGCATCCGCGAACTGAATGATCAATATTTTTTTAATATAAAGGAGATCGTGATGAACGCGGTTAATGCTTCATTTACAGATTATAAAGTTGCAGATATTTCCCTAGCTGACTACGGTCGTAAAGAAATCAAACTAGCTGAAGCAGAAATGCCAGCATTGATGGGCTTACGTAAACGCTATTCAGCAGCAAAACCACTTGCTGGTGCAAAAATTCTTGGTTGTATTCATATGACCATTCAAACTGCTGTTTTAATTGAAACACTGGTTGAATTAGGCGCGGAAGTACGTTGGACTTCATGTAACATCTTCTCAACTCAAGACCATGCAGCAGCAGCAATTGCAGCATCTGGTGTTCCAGTATTCGCCTGGAAAGGTGAAACTGAAGAAGAATACATGTGGTGTCTTGAACAACAAATTAATGTTAATGGCACGCCTTGGGATGCCAACATGATTCTTGATGATGGTGGTGATTTAACTGCTGTTGTTCATGAAAAATACCCTGAACTTATTGCTAAAATCCACGGTATTACAGAAGAAACCACAACAGGTGTTCAACGCTTAAACGAAATGTTCCGTGATGGTACTTTAAAAGTTCCTGCAATTAACGTGAATGATTCGATCACGAAATCTAAAAATGACAATAAATATGGTTGCCGTCATTCATTAAATGACGCAATCAAACGTGGTACAGATATGTTGTTATCTGGTCGCCGTGCGCTTGTGATTGGTTATGGTGATGTCGGTAAAGGTTCTGCTCAATCACTTCGCCAAGAAGGTATGATTGTCCGTGTAACTGAAATTGATCCAATCTGTGCAATGCAAGCATGTATGGACGGTTATGAAGTTGTTTCTCCATATAAAAATGGTGTACAAACAGGTAAAAAAGAAGATATTAATCTAGACCTTCTTCAAAATACTGACTTGATCGTGACGACTACGGGTAACTATCACGTATGTGATTCTGCAATGTTAGATACATTAAAAGCTGGTTCAGTTGTATGTAATATCGGACACTTTGATACTGAAATCGATACAAACTATTTACGTGGTTATAAGTGGGTTGAAGTTAAGCCTCAAGTACACCAAGTGTATCGTACAGAAAATGAAAATGATTATCTGATTCTTCTTTCAGAAGGTCGTTTAGTTAACCTTGGTAATGCAACTGGTCACCCTTCGCGAGTGATGGATGGTTCTTTTGCAAACCAAGTATTAGGTCAAATGCACTTATTCGCAGAAAAATTTGCTGATCTTCCAGAAGATCAAAAAGCAGCACAGATCCGTGTTGAACTGATTCCTAAGAAGTTAGATGAAGAAGTTGCTGCAGCAATGGTTGCTGGTTTTGGTGGTGTATTGACGCAATTGACTCAAGTTCAAGCAGATTACTTGGGCGTTGCAGTTGAAGGTCCATTTAAATCTGAGGCTTATAAGTACTAAGTTTTAATCCCCTCTCCCTAGCTTTCTCCCTAAGGGAGAAGCAATATTCATTTACTGATTAATGAATTAAAAGCTAAGTCCTCTCTTTTTAAGAAAGGACTTAGGAGAGGCTAAAACAAATTAAAAAAGTATGAATAAAAAAGGATTTAACCATGACCAAACGTGTTCCAATTTCGTTTGAGTTTTTCCCGACCAAAACTGATGCAGGGGCGGAAAAACTTAAGCTTGTTCATCAAGAATTACAGCTTTTAAATCCAGAGTTTTTCTCGATTACTTATGGGGCTGGTGGTTCTACTCGTGAGCGTACACTAGCCGCAATTGCTGACTTTAATGGTAAAGGCACACCTGTTGCCCCTCACCTTTCATGTATTGGTGATGATAAAGTACGTATTGCTGAATTACTCGATATCTATAAAGCTCAAGGAATTGACCGTATTGTTGCGCTTCGAGGTGACTTACCTTCTGGTCAAGTCGGCCTAGGTGAGCTTCCTTATGCGACTGATTTGGTCCGTTTTATTCGTGAACACTCAGGTGATCATTTTAAAATTGAAGTTGCAGCATATCCTGAAATGCACCCACAAGCTGACAACTTTGATGCAGACATTAAGCACTTTGCTGAAAAAGTCAAAGCAGGTGCAAATGCAGCCATCACTCAATTTTTCTTTAATCCAGATGCCTATTTCTATTTTGTAGAGCGTATCCAAAAGCAAGGAATCGATATTCCTGTTACGCCTGGCATTATGCCAATTACCAATGCAAACAATTTAATCCGCTTTGCAGATGGTACAGGTGCAGAAATTCCACGCTGGATTCGTAAGCAACTGGCGACCTATGGTGATGATTCTGAAAGTATCAAAGCCTTTGGCCATGAAGTTGTGATCAAACTGTGTGAACGCCTTATTGCCGGAGGTGCACCAAGTTTGCATTTCTATAGCATGAATCATACTGAGCCAAACCGCCAATTGGTACTTGATCTCGGTTTAGCTTAAATCAAAATTGCATCATCAACTTGTGAGTAAAACTGTATGCCCCGCTTTTATATTGAAACTGATTTAGCTGTCGAAACTACGGTTGAACTCACTGAAACAGTATTTCATCATTGGGTCAAAGTATTGCGTGCACAAGTCGGTGAAATAGCCACCTTGTTCAATGGACAAGGTGGCGAATATGAAGTGACTTTAACAGAGGTCGCCAAAAAATCGGCCGCTGTTAAAGTCACTTCGTTTAATCCAAACAATCGTACCCCTGCTTTTACAGCGCTTCTCGGACAAGTAATGAGTAAGGGAGATCGTATGGATTATGCGATTCAAAAAGCTGTTGAATTGGGTGTATTTCAAATTCAATTACTGACGTCAGAACGCTGTGAAATGCGCTTAAAATATGATCGAGATCAAAAGAAGTTAGATCATTGGCAAGGTATAGCGATTGCAGCTTGTGAACAGTGTGGTATGAATATTGTTCCAGAGATTTTAGCGCCTATCAGCCTAAATGAGTGGATAAAAACTGAATTGCCCGAGACTAGATTTGTCCTTGCACCTGAAAAAGAGCAGACTGATGTACTCAAAGGAATTAGTCCAAATATTGCCCTTTTGATCGGCCCTGAAGGCGGTTTAAATGAAGCTGAAATTGATCAGGCAAACCAATCTGGATTTAAAAATTGGTGCATTGGTGAACGTATTTTAAGAACTGAAACTGCCCCTGTCGTTGCTTTGTCAATTTTGAATTATCAAAGCTTTAAAAAGTGATGTATGTCATGTAAAATAATTGCAAACTGGATGATTTCACAGTATTTTAATCCCAAAGAAACTATTAATTAGCAAATTTTAAATAGTTGCTCCGTTAAACCTACACATTCTAAAAATAGCAGAGGTGCAAGCGCTAATGAATGATGTTCAGGAAGAGCTTCTTTCATATGATGTGAATTCTTCGAACATCAGAAAGATAACCAAAGATATCCGGATATTTTTTATTTGGGTATTTTTTACGTGCATCTGTGACGCTTTACTTTATATTTACTTATTTGATACGTCTTCAGAGCTATTAAGCAGTTGGTTTATTGTCACTGTCTTATTTGTATTATCAGCATGTTTTTTCTCCACCTTTCTCTTACAGCAAAATAAAATTCAAAAATTTAAAAATATTGATCTTTTTTTTCAGTTTTCGTGTTTAATTTTAGGAAGTTTATTTGGGATTGGCGTTTATATCATCAATTTAGAATTTATGATGATGCCAAATCGGGTTGACCCATTTTTTTCATTTCTTTTATCCAGTTTTTTATTAAGTTTTTCATATGTTTTGGCAATGAATTTTCTAAACCAAAAATTTAGTTATTTTATTGCCTTATTTGTTCCCTCTGTAATCCCAATACTGACAATCCCCCTGCTTTTCCCTCAAAATACCAACGAAATCTATAGTACCATTTTCATTATTTGGTTTTCTTTACTATTCTTTAGTACTTATGCCTCACATAAAATTTATATTAATGCAGAAATATTAGAACTCAAAAATAAGTTTTTATTTAAGCAATCGCAAGAACAGCTTGGAAAATATACAGACCTTGAAATACAACTTAAAAATGAAATCTTAAAAACACAGGTCATGAAAAGTGAATTGCAACTACATAATCATTTATTAGAACAAAAAGTTAAAGAACGGACTTTTGATTTTAAACAGATGAACGATCGTTTAGAAAATCATCAGGCCAATTTAGCTTTTGCACATGAAACTGCCGGTATTCACTCTTGGGTCTGGAATATTGAAAAACGAACTTTTGAGATCTCTGACTCAAAAAGCGGTGCCGAATTTAAACAACTCAATCTAAAACACAATAGTGTAGATGAATATGTTCATCCTGATGATATTGCTAATTATAAAACAACTCTCAAGCACCATCTCAAAGGTAAAACTGAGCGTTTTGAAGCAATCTACCGAGTTAAACGAGATAATCACTGGTGTTGGATTCAAGACATTGGCAAAGTGGTTTCTAAGAATATCAATAACAAACCGCTCAGAATGGTGGGTATCCAACGTGACATTCAAAAAGAAAAGACTGACCAAGAAAAGTTAAAACTCGCAGCAAATGTTTTAGCCCAAGTGGCTGAAGGTGTTTTCATTTTAGATAATAATTTATGCTACTTAGAAGTAAACCCTTATTTTGAAAAACTCTTAGATTACAAACAACACAATATCGTTGGAAATCATCTATTTGATATTACGATCAATAATAACCCACGTACTCAGCAAATGTATAATGTGATTACCCAAAGTTTAATTCAAAAGGGAGAATTTGAATCTGAATTGCAAATTGATTTTACCTCTGGGAAAAAACTCGCACTTTGGGTACATATCAACGCAATTTATGATGAAAAAAATAAATTTTCCAATTATGTGGGCATTATTACTGACTTAACTGATCGAAAAAAACAAGAACAACGACTCTCGTATTTAGAACATTATGACATTCTCACCGATTTGCCAAATCGCTTTTATTTTAAACAACAACTGCATAATTATTTAATTCACTATTCTGATTCATTTAAAAACTTTGCGGTTTTACGCATCAACATCGACCGTTTTAAATTATTTAATGAATTTATGAGTCATAAAGAAGGTGATGAGTTATTAAAACAAGTCGCTCACAGGTTAAGATTATGTTGCCCAAATGCCTCTCTCATTGCCTATTTAAATAATGATGATTTTGCTGTGATCTATAATTTAAGTAGTAATAACATTAATATTCATCAACATACCCAACATATTTTAGATGCATTTAAACAACCTTTTGATGTTAAAGAACAAGAACAAACCATTACGATCTCAATTGGCGTTGCATTATATCCAGAGCATGGTTTACAACTCGATAGTCTCATTGGCCACGCAGAATCAGCATTACATGAAGCAAAGCGTTTAGGTGGAAATACTGTATATTTTTATTCTAATAAAAAAACACCTCTACTCAACCAAGGTATTAATTTAGAAAATGAGTTGAGAAAAGCGATTAAACACAAAGAACTAACCGTACATTATCAACCTAAAATTTGTGTTAAAACCCACCGTATTTATGGTTTCGAAGCATTAGTGCGCTGGCAACATCCAAGTTTGGGTTATATCTTGCCAGATATTTTCATTCCACTTGCTGAAGAAACTAGCCTCATTTCAGATATTGGCTTAATTGTATTACATGAAACTTGTCAACAAATACAGCAATGGCAATCGCTCGGTTTTGATCATTTTAGAGTATCGATTAATATTGTTGCTCAACAAATCTACCGTGGTCAGTTGGTTAAAGATATTGATTCCGCCCTCAAAAAATATAACATTTCGGGGGATATGCTTGAATTGGAACTCACTGAATCATCTCTATTTGATAAATCTGAAGAAGTCAATTTTCTCTTACAACAATTAAAAGATCGCCATATTTCTATTTCTTTGGATGATTTTGGGACTGGTTATTCATCTTTAGCATATCTAACCAGTTACCCTTTTGATATTTTAAAAATAGATCGAGCTTTTATTTCAAAAATCGGACAAGAAAAAGATGAAGCCATCGTCAATGCGATTATTGCAATGGGCAATGCAATTGGTATTACCTTGGTGGCTGAAGGTGTTGAAACAAAAGAACAAGCGTTATTTTTAGAAAAACATGGTTGTTACATTTTACAAGGCTTTTATTTTTCTAAAGCATTGTCATCGGCAGACAGCACAAAATATTTGGAACAGCATAAACTTATAAAGATTTGTTAATTTTTTTAGACTTTATATCTATTACTTTGTTTGAAATAACTATTTTTTGACTGTCGGTATCGCTCAACAAATGTTATATTCGATGAAATTAAGTCAAACCACCAGCCTCGCTGGAACATGTAATAATCGAGATTCAGATGGATGATCAATCTTTAAAACAGCAAGCCCTTTACTATCACGAATTTCCAACACCAGGAAAAATTAGCGTTACGCCAAGTAAGCAACTCGTCAATCAACATGACCTTGCGCTTGCTTACTCGCCAGGTGTAGCAGCGCCTTGTTTAGAAATTGAAAAAGACCCTTCAAAAGCAGCCCTTTATACTGCTCGTGGTAACTTGGTTGCAGTGGTCAGTAATGGTACAGCCGTTTTAGGTCTAGGTAATATTGGTCCATTAGCATCTAAGCCTGTAATGGAAGGTAAAGGCGTATTATTTAAAAAGTTTGCTGGTGTAGACGTTTTTGATATTGAAATTGCTGAAAATGATCCAGATAAAATTGTTGATATCGTTGCAGCTTTAGAACCTACTTTTGGTGGTATTAACCTCGAAGATATTAAAGCACCAGAATGTTTTTATATTGAGCAAAAACTTCGTGAACGCATGAAGATCCCTGTGTTTCATGATGACCAACACGGTACCTCAATTATTGTAGGCTCAGCTCTTCTCAATGCTTTACAATTAAATGGCAAAAAAATTGATGAAATCAAGATTGTTGCTTCGGGTGCAGGTGCTGCAGCGCTTTCTTGTTTAGACTTGCTGTGTGCAATTGGCGCTAAAAAAGAAAATATCGTGGTTGCTGACTCACGTGGTTTATTGACCACTAAACGTGAAGGCTTGGATGAGTCTAAAAAACGTTATGTACAAGATATTGAAGGAACTCAACTTGCAGATGTCATTGCGGGTGCAGATATGTTCCTTGGTCTTTCTGCGGCAGGTATTTTAACCAAAGAAATGGTTAAAGTGATGGCAGTTGATCCAATCATCTTTGCGCTGGCAAACCCAGATCCAGAGATTTTACCTGAACATGCACATGAAGTACGCCCAGACGTGATTATGGCAACTGGTCGTTCAGATTATCCGAACCAAGTAAACAATGCACTTTGCTTCCCTTATATCTTCCGTGGCGCCTTAGATGTTGGTGCTACGACGATTAATGAAGAAATGAAAATTGCCTGTGTACATGCGATTGCTCGTATGGCACATGTTGAAGCTGATGCTGCATCATATGGGGAAAAATCTGCATCATTTGGTCGTGATTACTTAATTCCGCGTCCTCTTGATCAACGCTTAATTCTTGAAATTGCCCCTGCTGTTGCACAAGCTGCAATGGATTCAGGTGTTGCAAGTCGCCCAATTGCGGATTTCTCTGCTTATCGTCAACGTCTATCTGAATTTGTTTATAATTCAGCATTGATGATGAAACCAATTTTTGCACAAGCGAAAACAGCGCCTAAACGTATTGCATATGCTGAAGGTGAAGATCTTCGTGTATTACGTGCGATCCAAATCGCAGTAGATGAAGGTTTAGCACAACCTATTTTGGTCGGTCGTACTGCAGTCATTGAAGCAAATATCAAAAAATTAGGTTTGCGTCTTGAGCACGGCGTAAATATTACCATCGTGGATCAAGAAAAGAATCCTGATTACGACAAGTTTGCAGATGACTATTACAACTTGATGCAACGTAAAGGTGTAACGCCTGAGTATGCACAACGTGAAACACGTCGGCGTTCTACCCTGATCGCAGCTATGTTGGTTCGTCACGGTCTTGCCGATGGTATGCTATGTGGTACTTATGCAAGTTATGATATTCATTTAGACTTTGTTAGAAATGTGATTGGTTTAAAAGAAGGTCGTAACAACTTCTTTACGCTTAATGCATTAATGCTTGAAGATCGTAATATCTTTATGGCAGACACTTATGTAAATACCAATCCTACTGCTGAACAGCTTGCTGAAATGACTATTTTAGCTGCTGAAGAAGTTCGTCGTTTCGGGATGACGCCAAAAGTTGCATTACTTTCGCACTCTAGCTTTGGTTCAGATCAAAATGATCCAAGTGCACAAAAAATGCGTAAAGTATTTGAAATCTTGACTGAAATCGCACCTGAATTAGAAGTAGATGGCGAAATGCACGCAGATGCTGCACTTGATGAAAATATTCGTCATTTTGCATTTCCAAATTCACGCTTCAAAGGTTCAGCGAATTTGTTGATTATGCCAAATCTTGATGCGGCAAATATTTCATTCAACTTATTAAAATCAACTTCAGGCAACAATGTGACCATTGGTCCTATCTTGCTTGGTGCTGCTAAACCTGTTCATATTTTAACACCTACGGCGACAACACGTCGTTTGGTTAATATGACAGCTTTAACCGTTGCTGAGATTCAACAAGCTGAAGGCTAAGCCTTATTGTCAATTTAACATCAATAGCTCAGAACTTTAGTCAATCACTCAAGTTCTGTACTTGAGAAAACCTCTATTCTGTTGCATGATGGCAGTAAGAATAGAGGTTTTTTCATGCAAGTTTATTTAGTAGGCGGTGCCGTTAGAGATCATTTACTCGGTCACCCCTATCACGAAAAGGATTATGTTGTTGTTGGCGCTACGCCAGAACAACTTCTTGCCCAAGGTTATCAACCCGTTGGGAAAGATTTCCCTGTGTTTTTACATCCTAAAACAAAAGAAGAATACGCCCTCGCCCGTACTGAACGTAAATCGGGACATGGTTATCATGGATTTGAGTTTTATACCGATCCAGATGTCACATTGGAAGAGGATTTAATTCGTCGTGACTTAACCATAAATGCTATGGCGATGGATGAGGCAGGTCAAGTGTATGATCCTTATCATGGTCAAGATGATTTAGCACATAAAATCTTACGCCACGTTTCAGACGCTTTTGCAGAAGATCCTTTACGTGTACTACGTGTGGCTCGTTTTGCTGCTCGTTATGCACAATATGGTTTTCGTATTGCCGATGAAACCCTTACATTGATGCGCAAACTGGTTGAATCTGGCGAATTAGAAGCACTGACACCTGAACGCGTATGGAAAGAAACCTCTCGTGCTTTAATGGAACAGCATGCAGATGTTTACTTTGAAGTCTTACGTGAATGTGGTGCATTAAAAGTGCTCTTTCCTGAAATAGATGCCCTGTTTGGCGTTCCACAACGACCTGAATATCATCCTGAGATTGATTGTGGTATTCATACACTGATGTCTTTACAGCAAGCATGTAAAGCCAATTACTCTTTAGATGTGCGTTTTGCTGTACTAGTACATGATTTAGGTAAAGCTTTAACCCCAAAAGATGAATTACCTCGTCATATCATGCATGAAGAACGCGGGATTCAGCCTGTCACAGATGTATGTGATCGTTTACGAGTGCCTACTCAAACGAAACAGCTTGCTCTAGCAGTATGTAAAGAACACTTAAAATGCCATCAGGCTTTTAGCTTAAAAGCAGGCACTTTATGGCGTTTGTTACAGCGTTTAGATGTGTTGCGTCGCCCTGAACGCGTTGAAGCTTTTGCACAAGCTTGTGAATGTGATGCTAAAGGCCGTTTAGGCTTAGAAAATCGCGAATACCCCCAAGCACATTACCTATTAGATGCAATGAAAACCGTACGGACGATTAAAGCATCGGATTTGCCCTCGGATATTCAAGGTCCTGATATTGGTGAAATGTTAATTCAAAAACGTATTGAAGCGATTGCTCATTTAAAGCATGAGTTAGGTCATCATCATCATACGGTTTAAAAAAATGCCTCTCAGCAATGAGAGGCGTTTTATACATAGTTTTTTCTATTAAATAATATCCAAGCATTCGTTAACCATAGCATTCATAAATACCAGCAGCCTATAGTCCAAAACAACTTTATATCAAGACACATCCGCAGGAAATGTAATCACCCTTTCCAACTTGATTTGGTTCATCACCACCATTAACAAACGATCAACTCCCAAAGCAATACCCGCACATTCCGACATATTCGGTAAAGCAGCGAGCAAATACTCATCGATTGGCATCACATATAAGCCCAGCTTTTCACGCTCTGCATTATCTGCTTGAAAACGACTACGCAAAACCTCAGCATCAATTAACTCATCATAGGCATTGGCAAGTTCTAACCCTTCAATATAGAGCTCAAAACGTGCAGCAACTAACTCACCGTCCTCATCCAGTTTGGTCTTTGCCAACGAGGCCAATTCTGGGGGGAAATCAGTTAAAAATACCGGCGTATCAAAACCTAAACTTGGCTCAACCATATGAGAAAATAACAAATCAATATAGGCTAAACGATCATCACCCAAATCAAGATTGAGCCCCACACGCTGTGCTGCATCTTTTAATTGTTGCAATGTTGCTTGCAGTGGATTCAAGTCCAAACGATCGATAAATGCATGTTTATAACTGAGTACGGTTGGTCGAACTTCACCAAAACGTTCAGCCAAAACCACATTTAATAAATCAGTGACTTCTAGCATCAAATCTTTCAAGCTGAATTGCGGACGATACCATTCCAACATGGTAAATTCACTATTGTGCTTACGCCCATGTTCATCATCTCGAAAAACTTTACAAATTTGATAAATCGCACCACTACCACTCGCCAATAAACGCTTCATGGCAAACTCTGGTGAAGTTTGTAAATAATGCGTTTGTTTTTTGCCATGTACATGACGCTGAGCCTGTACAGAAGCCAGATGGACATCAGTTACACCCGCTTGAGACAAGATCGGAGTTTCAACCTCTAAAACATCACGCTCAATAAAAAATTGGCGAATTTGTCTATAGAGTTTTGCTCGTGCTTTAAGCGCCTGAATATCACATGTTGGTTTAAAATCTATGCTCATGCTTTTGGCCCTCCATGAGCAGCCCATTCACGGCGCAAAGGATAAGTTTTACGAAGGTAATCAAAGGCTTTTTGATCCACCTTGCCGTCCTTTAAGCAATCTCTTAAATTTTCATCATCTCGCTGAATATTGTAAATTTCAGCTAAGTATTTTTTTAACGTTTGTTTAATGTTATTGCCATAAAAATATTGTTCGCATGCTGGTAATTGTGATTCAAATTTCTTATGTGCGGTATAGGCAAATGTTTTACAAAATGCGTCATAAATCATCTGAGTACCACGTGCTTTACCTTCCAGACTGTAACCTGCAATATGTGGCGTCACGATTGTAATTAAATCCAGTAGACGTTGTGAAATCTCAGGCTCATGTTCAAAAACATCCAACACCACTTTACGACGTGTTTTTAAGATATCTGCCATTAATGCTGCTTCTTCAACAACAGCACCACGCGCTGAATTAATTAAAATGGTTTCTGGCTGCATTAGCGCCAATGCATTAGCATTGATTAAATGATGTGTTGCAAACGGCCCTGTTTGGGTTAAAGGCACATGTATGCTGATCGCATCGGCTTTCTTTAATAAAGCGTCAAATTCAACTTGCTGAACATTTTCTCGTTGTACCAAGGGATCATAGCCAATTACATTCCAGCCCAACAACTGAGCCATATATGCTAATCGTGTTCCCACATTGCCTAGACCAATAATGCCTAAAGTAAACTTTTTCCCTAAATCTAGAAAATCCTGATTGAGATGCAATAAAGCTGTAATCACATATTCTGCAACGGCTTGTGCATTGCAACCTGCTGCATTTGACCATGCAATTTGATGCTTTTCTAATGCTGGAATATCTAGATGATCTGTACCTATGGTTGCACTACCGACAAATTTTAGTGCTGTATCTTGGACCAACTGTTCATTGACTTTTGTTATAGAGCGTACCAATAACGCATCTGCATCATTCACATCATGATGAGTCAAATTGCGTCCTGCTGCTTGATGAATGGTTCCGAATTCTGAAAAGAAATATTCAGTAAATGCTAGATTTTCATCTGCAACAATTTTCATAGCGTCATCCACAAGTTTAACTGCCGCTATGATAAACCTTTGAACCATTTAAGACTATGCAGTTCACACATCAAATCTTTTAAATATGGCATAAAAAAACCGCAAGATGACTTACGGGTTTTTAATTCTGAATATTTGTTTAGAACAAACGATTCATACCATTCAATGTTGCAACACGATAGGCTTCTGCCATTGTTGGATAGTTAAATGTCGTTTCAACAAAATACTTAATGGTATTGTTTCCACTTTGCATCACCGCTTGTCCAATATGGATAATTTCGGCCGCATTATTGCCGAAACAATGCACACCCAATAATTCTAAGGTGTCACGATGGAATAACAGTTTAAGCTCGCCGACTGTATCCCCGGTAATTTGCGCACGTGCCAAATGACGGAATGATGCTTGTCCAACTTCATATGGAATTTTTTCAGCAGTTAACTGGCTTTCAGTTTTACCAAAGAATGAAATTTCAGGAATAGTGTAAATCCCCGTTGGAATATCTTTCACTGGTTTAACATTTTCTTCGCCACTCATATTTGAACCAGCGCAACGACCTTGGTCATATGCTGCAGAAGCAAGTGATGGCCAGCCTACAACATCGCCTGCCGCATAGATATTTTCAACTTCGGTTTGATATTGGTCATTTACCGCAAGTTGACCACGGCTATTTGGTGTAATACCTACATTTTCAAGACCTAAACCATCTGTATTTCCTGAGCGACCATTACACCAAAGAATGGCATCAGCTTTAATTTTTTTACCGCTTTGCAAATACAATACCACATGATCATCAAATGTTTCTAAATGATCAATTTGCTCATTGTGACGCATCAACACGCCTTGTTCACGTAAGTGATAAGACAATGCATCAGCAATTTCATCATCAAGATAACTGAGCAACTGATGCTGTGTATTGATCAAGTCAACTTTATGGTCTAAACCAATAAAGATAGATGCATATTCACAACCAATTACACCCGCACCATAAATAATAATTTTATGAATTGGATAATCTAAATCTAAAATTTTATCTGAATCAAATACACGCGGATGATTAAAGTCTAAACCTTGTGGGTGATAAGGACGGCTACCTGTGGCAACCACAAGCTGTTTGAAAACTAAAGTTTCTTTAACACCATCTTCGCTAAAAATAATCACCGTGTTTTTATCTTGGATATATGCGCGACCGTGAAATACATCGATGTGGTTACGGTCATAAAAACGTGAATGTGTATCAACTTGCTGTTGAATCACTTTATGCGCATTACGTAAAACTTGCTTCATAGTGAATTGTTTCCAATCCCCTACTTTTTTAAACATTGGATCACGTTGGTAACGGATAATACTTGAAACTGTCTGACGTAAAGCCTTACTTGGGATGGTGCCGACATGGGTACAGTTCCCACCAAGTTGCTCACGAATATCTACAATTGCAACACGCTTACCCGATTTAGCAAGCTTCATTGCCGCGCCTTCACCAGCAGGACCAGAGCCAAGTACGACCGCATCGTATTTCACAAATTTCCCACTAACGACTTCTTTCTTACGTGGCATTCAAAGCTCCTTATAGTAAATTCAGTCTATATCTTGTCTTATGCGATATTATGACCTAAACCAAAACAATTTTCTGTATTTCGCATGCATATATTCTGTGATAACGACATTTAGTATATGAATAGTGTTTTTGCCCTATCTTTTTGCATTTCCGCTATAATGAGCATAATCTCCCCCGTAGAAAACAGTGGAAAAGTTGAATATGTCAGAGAACCGTAAACCAGAACAGGGTGTCAAATTACGTGGCGCGGAAAAAGTTGCTCGTATACCTGTAAAAGTTATTCCGACGGTTGAAGCACCACGAAAGCCGGATTGGATTCGTGTCAAAATGGCTGCGCCTGATGAAGTTCAACGAATCAAAACCACTTTACGTGCACAAAAACTACATACTGTGTGTGAAGAGGCGGCTTGTCCTAACCTTCCAGAATGTTTCGGTGGTGGTACTGCAACCTTTATGATCATGGGTGATATTTGTACCCGTCGCTGCCCGTTCTGCGATGTTGCACATGGTCGTCCAAATGCACTTGATCCAGATGAACCTCGTCATATGGCAGAAACCATCGCCAATCTCGGTTTAAAGTATGCAGTGATTACCTCTGTAGACCGTGATGATCTTTTAGATGGTGGTGCGCAACATTTCGTTGATTGTATTCAAGAAGCACGTCAACTCAGTCCAAAAACACTATTAGAAATATTGGTTCCAGATTTCCGTGGTCGTATGGATATTGCACTGCGTATCATGACTGAATGTCCACCAGATGTATTTAACCATAACATTGAAACAGTACCTCGTCTCTACAAAGCGATGCGTCCAGGCTCAGACTATCAACATTCTTTAAACTTGTTAAAAATGTTTAAAGAGTACTGCCCTGACGTGCCAACAAAATGTGGTTTGATGGTAGGTATTGGTGAAACCGAAGAAGAAGTGATTGCCCTGTTAGATGATCTACATGCACACGGTGTTGATTATGTGACAATCGGTCAATACTTGCAGCCTTCTAAAGAACATGCACCAATCGACCGTTTTGTCACACCAGAAGAATTTGAACGTTATACTGCACATGGTCACAAGCTTGGTTTCAGAAATATCTGGGCTGCACCAATGGTTCGTTCTAGCTATTTTGCAGATCGTCAATATTATGGTGAACCTGTTCCAGTGGTACGCCGTAAAGTTGATCCAGCGAAAAAAATTGCGGTACAAGCCATCGAAGCTTAAGTCATTGTTCAAAAAATTTAAGCGTCCAAAAAGCACTCTATATTGAGTGCTTTTTTACAGATATTTTTGATTTTTAACGACACTTCCCTGTAGTTTTACCTTCAACACTACTCATACTGCTTTGTAGTTTCGTCAGTTTGGAACATTGTAAATTTCCTGTAATCATTGATTTATTTAAGCTCAATGTTGATGAAACCTGACCTGCAAGCACATCCCCCTCAACAGAAGAATTAACCAACTTTAATACTTTGGCTGTATTGGCTTGCACATTTCCACTCACTGAAGAGTTGTTTAAAATCAAACTTCCACCATTGAGTACATTCACGTTCCCTTCAACGGATGTACTATTTAACGTACATGTTGCACCTGCTGGAACAGTTAAGTTTGCCACAGCATTATTGCTGATTGTACTTGAACAATTTGCAGCAAATCCAAGTGGAGCTAAGCCTAAACCACATGCGATTATGATGAGCCTTAAGAAACGCTTTTTCATTGACATTATCCTTTTGTATTATGAATTTAGAATAAACTTATTGTTGGATGATTTTAAAATATACAGTCAGAAAGTTTAATGACAAATATGTTGATTTCTTTTAACTGGGAATCATAAATATAAAAATGGATGATACTTTAGCTTATTTGCCTCATTTTACTGTTGTTGCAGATTTCGGTTGAAATAAATCATTGCTGATTTATCGACTTAGCGAATTTGACTGATTTCAAAATCAAAAAGCCACTTAAAATTTGGGAGGTGTCGTTATTTTACTTACTGCTTAAGTTACTTAACATAGCCTGCTGAATTCAACATTAAGCCCTTTCCAGCCAGATCCTCAGAGAGTAATTTAGTACGAAACCAATTGTCGGTCGATTTATAATTTTACAGAAAATACAGATGTTCTAACTCATTCTGAACCTCTGTTTTGAACTGAGCAATCAATTCCTGAGCTCTTGCTTTTCCTATCTATTGGCTAAGTAACTAAATAAGAGTTGTGGCTACTCTCTCTAATAACATCCATGCTTTTGATACCATTGATCATATAAGCCTTGTAACTTATGAGGGAAAAGGGATCTCAGGAAGCAAGTGTTTTTGGAAACAAGCCGTAAGGTGTATATAGAAACTACATTTTTCCTGTACTGTCTGCTCGCACAACAGATGTCGCCAAAACCGAACCCTACACAAAATATATTTGGGATATTGATGATTAATATAATTTTACATTTTTTTAACGGCAATGCTTCAACTTGACCTTAACATAGAGATTTTAGTCTTAGTAAAAAACATGATGAAAAAATTAATTTTAGCTGTTTCGGCAACCCTATTTTCTGGGATTTGTTTTGCCCAAAACCCATTAAGCGTACATGTATTAAATCTTGAAAATGGCTTACCTTCAAGCAATGTTAAAGTCATTCTTGAAGCGCAACAAAAAGATAAATGGGTAAAAATTAATGAAGGAAGCACAGACAGTAATGGGCGAATTTTATCATTGTACCCTGAAAATAAAGCATTAGATAAGGGTGTATATAAGGTTACTTTTCAAACAGGCGAGTGGTTTAAACAGAACAACCAACGTGCTTTTTTTCCAGAAGTTCCTGTGGTATTTGTGATTGATGGAAGCCTTGAACATTATCATATTCCACTGCTGATTAGCCCCTATGGATATTCAACATATCGTGGTAATTGATTGATCATATCAAGTTAAATTTTAGGCGTAAAAAAACCGATGTTTTTTTAACATCGGTTTTTCTTGGTACACAACTTAATTAAGCCTTTAACCATTTATCAGCCTTAGCTTGATCTAATACAGTCAACTCAACCGTAGTCAAAGCAACTTCACCACCTTGCAACTCAAATTGTAAAAACTCATCACGGCGGAATGCATAAAGTGTAAATTGACCTTGATGTTTTGCATATTGGCTTAAAAGTTTTTCAGACGCTTTTAAACCATCAATCGCAATGATCACATCATTGGCAGATAAACCCGCTTTTGCGCCAACACCATCACGACGCGCTTGCTGAATGATGACACCCTCAGCTTTTTCAGCAACTTTCAAACCAAATGGAAGTGCTTTTTCATTTTGCAAGCCATAGCTCAAACCAAATTCAGGGAACAATTGATCCAGTGGTAATTCATCTGTGGTATTAATCAAATGATTAATCTGTTCGATCCAATTATCACCCGTCAGTTCATTACACAATTCAACAATCGTACGCTCATTGACTTGCATACCCTTTTGGGTATTTTCATACAAACGGCGCATTAATGCATCCAGACTAGAACCACGTAAACGTAGACCTAAATCTAAACTGAGTGCCACCAAACACCCCTTATTGTAATAACTGGTTCCAGCATTATTTGAGTTTTCATCCTGACGATAAAATTTAATCCAAGCATCAAAACTAGACTCTGAAACAGATTGAATAAAACGTCCTGGATTCTGTAGATAACGATCAATTTGCCCTTTTAGCAACTTTAAATAAGATGCTTGAGAAATCACACCACTGCGATACAGAATCAAATCATCATAATAAGAGGTGAAACCTTCAAAAATCCATAGCAGTGAGGTATAGCCTTCCTGATCCAAGTCATAATTTGCAAAATTTTCAGGACGGATAAATTTAACCAACCACGAGTGAAAATATTCATGGCTACACAACCCAAGGAAGCGTTGATAATCCGCTGAGGGCTCTACAGGTTCATTTGCTTTAGGAAGATCATCACGTGGCGAAATCAGACTGGTACTATTCGGATGCTCTAAACCACCATAACTATTGCCGGTTGCCATGGTCATAAAGGTATAGTTTTCAAAAGGTGCTGAACCAAACATTGAAATTTCTGTACTACAGATTTTTTCAAGATCTTGCTTCATACGCTCTGCATTGATTGTATGCTGACCAGAAATCACAAATTCATGTGGAATCCCACTCGCTTCAAAACTAAAACGAGTTTGTTCTGCCAATTCAAATGGTGCATCAATCAATTGTGCATAATTGTTGGCTTTTAAGGTGTAGCGCCCTTTCACCAAACTTCTTGACTCTAAACCTGTGGCAATTTGAAAATGCTTTAATTCTTCAGGTAAAAATACTTCAACTTCGATTGCTGACTCTTCTTGGTCTTGTAACCCTAGACAGACACAAGCAGGATTGACATATAAACGGGTTTGATCGACATACGCGCCACGTACCGAAAGATCATAGGCGTAAACATCATATTCAACAGTAATCAGTTCATGGTCTGTGTTATATAAACGCCATTTATTTTTTTCAAACTTATTAATTTGCAGCTGACGACCCGCTTCATCATAGGCTTTCACAGATTCGATATGTTTAGAAAATTCACGGATCAAATAGCTACCAGGAATCCATGTAGGAAGTGACAAAACTTGGGTAGGGTTCGCCAGAAAGCGCAATGTGACATGGATGAGGTGCTGACGGTAATCGTCAAATTCAATCTGATAATGCAACATAAATATATATTCGAAAATAGACAGTGAGAAATTACCAATTAGATTAGCATTTTTTTACAAAGTCAGGCGATTTTAGTCGCAATTGTCTACGATTCTGACTAGCGAAGAGTGCAAAAAAGGCATAGCATTCGCAAAGTTTATGCACTCTCGCCATAGGATTGGCTTAAAGGTAAATCTGTTGAAAATTCTTGCTTCTTTTATCGCAATAACGGGCTTGGTTTGCTCCACGTTTGTTAACGCCGCTTTACTTAATATTAATCCGCAATCTGTTGAAGCTGAAGCTTGGACAATATTAGATACGCAATCAGGTCAAACCATTGCTGAATATAATAGTCATGTACAGCGTGCGCCAGCATCCATGACCAAAATGATGGTCGCTTATATTGCGTTGAAAGAACTCAAAGCGGGTCATATCAAAAAAGAAGAGATTATTACTGCAACCCCTGTGGTTCAGATCGTGCAATGGGATGAATCCCAAATGTACCTAAAGCAAGGTGAGCAAATCTCAATCGACCAACTTCTTGCTGGATTGATTGTGATGTCTGCCAATGATGCAGCAGTAACACTGGCAGAACGTATCTCAGGTAGCGTACCTGCATTTGTTGCTCGTATGAATCAAGAAGCACAAGCATTGGGAATGAAGGATACTCATTTTGCCAACCCTCCCGGTATTACCATGCCTGATCATTTTTCGTCAGCTCATGATATGGCGATCTTAGGTCAAGCAGTGACATCACAAACCCCTGAATATATGCATTATTCAGTGATGCCAAGTTTTAGTTATAACCAACATTTTCATCATGCTACCAACCTTGTTTTAAAGTCTGATCCAAGTGTAGATGGTTTAAAAACAGGTTTTACCAAAGCAGCCGGCTATAACTTAGCACTGACAGCGCATCGTCCATCTGCCATTACAGAGTCTCCTGATCGTCGTTTAATTGTGGTGGTGATGGGTGCAAAAAGTGCAATTAAACGCGCGGAAATTGCACATAAACTGTTAAACTTGGGCTATGCCTATACCCGTGATGAAGTCGCAATTAAAGACAAACAGCTGATTGCTGAGCTTCCTGTAGTTAAATCCACCTTGAAAATGTTTAAGGTTGAAGCAAAAAAACCTCAACTTATAACCACATCGTTATATAACGATGCGACACCAATTGATTTAGCGACTTTTGATGTTGTAAATAGCCGTATTATGAAAACTGAAGCAAATGGTCTATTGGCAACAGTTGAACCGCTTACAACAACTCAAACCCATTTGAATGTTGAACTCAATGAGACATCACTTACCGCACCTTTAGAAAAGATCATGCATTTGGCAAAAGTGAATGTTTATCAAAACAATCAACTGATTCAAAGTTTTGATATTGAAGATGAAGTGCATATCGAACAAGCCTCTTGGTTTGAACGCTTAATGGAATGGATCAAGTCAATTTTTGGAATTTAATTAAAACCAACCAATTTACTTAGATTTATTATATTTATGTAACCTGTAATACAAAAAAAACCTAAACAATTAAATAGAATGGCATATTTATGCCATTCTATTTTCATAACAACAATTTAGGTTTTCTATGTCAAATCTACATCATATCGTGATTGTTGGTGGTGGCGCTGGTGGTTTAGAACTGGTGACTCAACTCGGTGATACGCTTGGAAAGAGTAAAAAAGCCAAAATCACCCTTGTTGACCAAAAACTCACCCATATCTGGAAACCATTGCTGCATGAAATTGCGGCTGGCACCATGAACCCAAGTGATGAAGAAACCAATTATTATGCGCATGCAGCCAAACATCACTATGAATTTGTCTTGGGGCGTTTTGAACATTTAGATCGTGATAACAAAACCATCGAGCTCAGCAAAACCCAAACCAGTAAATATGAATCTAATCAAGAGAAAATCACACTGCATTATGATACCTTAATTCTGGCCGTCGGCTCAGTCTCCAATGACTTTAATACGCCCGGGGTTAAAGAATTTTGCCATTATCTCGACAGTCGCCAACAAGCGGAAGTCTTCCAGCAGGACTTACTGCACTTGTATTTAGATGCTCAAAATAAAAATATTGATCGTGAATTACACATTGCCGTGATTGGTGCAGGCGCAACAGGTGTTGAACTTTCAGCTGAGTTGGTTCAAGCCAAACAGAACTTTTATAAATATGGTTTAAATAAAATTAACCCAAACAATGTCAAAATTACTTTGGTTGAAGGCGCTGATCGTATCTTACCTGCACTTTCTGAAAAAATGGCAGAGCATGCCACACAGCAATTACAACGAATGAAAATAGATGTATTAACGGGCAAACGTGTTGAAAAAGTAGATGCTGAAAAAGTCTATTTTAGTGATGGCACATCTGTAGAAGCACAATTAAAAGTTTGGGCAGCAGGGATAAAAACCCCTAAAGTAATTGCCAATTTAGCAGGCTTTGAAAAAGATCGTATGGGGCGTTTAAACGTATACGCAACCTTACAGACTCAGGCTGATCCAAACATTTTTGCCTTTGGTGATTGCGCCCACTGTATCTTAGATGCAAGAGAAGCACCACTTGGTCCACGTGCACAAGTCGCAAGTCAACAAGCTTCGTTTCTTGTAGATGCAATGAATGCACGTATCAAAGGGCGACCACAGCCAATGTTCCAGTTCGCAGACAAAGGCTCACTGGTATCACTTAGTGAAAATAAAGCGGTCGGTGAGCTACTTGGTCAGGTCAATGTTCAGGGCTTCGTGGCAAAATCGATGTATGTGTCTTTATATCGTATTCATCAAGCGACGATATATGGCTATGCTCATGCAGGCTTGTTAACGGCTAAAGATTTTGTTACACGAAAAATCGCGCCAAAAATAAAATTGCATTGAAATTTAAATTTTTGCCCATATTTATGAAAAAATGGTCAAAATACAGATGAAAATGCAATTTTTTAGTAATTTTAGTCTACAAAAATTGCTTTTCACTTTATGATGTAGCCTTAAAATTATCGATTACCCAATGGATCAATAACATGACTGCTATTGCAAATAACAACGTGGTTTCTTTCCACTATACGCTGACTAACGCTGAGGGTGAAACTCTCGATAAATCACAAGGTGAACCACTTGCATATTTACATGGCGCAGGTAACATCATTCCGGGTTTAGAAAAAGCTTTAGAAGGTAAAACTGTAGGTGACAAATTTACAGTCACTATTCCAGCTGCTGAAGGTTATGGCGAATACAACCCTGACCTCGTTCAAGAAGTTCCTGCTCAAATGTTCCAAGGTGTTGAGAACATTGAAGCTGGTATGCAGTTCCAAGCTCAAACTGATGATGGTGTTCAAATCGTTACTGTTAAAGCAATCGAAGGCGACAACATCATCGTTGATGCTAACTTCCCATTAGCTGGCCAAGATCTTACTTTTGAAGTTGAAATTGCAGAAGTTCGTGATGCATCTCCAGAAGAATTAGAGCACGGTCATGTACACGGTGCAGGTGGTCATCACCACTAAGATCTGATTGATCTGATCGAAAAGGCAAAGTTTTTACTTTGCCTTTTTTATATGTATCCGTTTAAATTGATTAAAATCTAGTGCAATTGAGTCTATTCTGATAAATCCTATGCAAAAACAACTTCTTTGGTTCCGTCAAGACTTGCGTATACAAGATCATACTGCCCTATGGCATGCGGCACAAAGTGGCCCTGTGATTGCACTTGTGATTCTTTCACCTGAACAATGGCAGATGCATGACGATGCACCAATTAAGCTTGATTTCTATTTACGTCAAATTAAAGCCATCCAGCAAGAACTTGCTTCCATTCAAATTCCGCTAATTATTTGCAACATCCCCTTATGGGAAAACATTCCAACCGAGATCAATCAACTGTGCCAAAAACTGGAAATTGAAAATGTACATGCCAATATCGAGTGCGGTGTCAATGAGTTAAATCGAGATTTTCAAGTTCAAACACAACTGAATCAAAGTAAGCGTGATTTGATTTTATATCATGATCGCACGCTGTTCCCTGTGGGTTCAATTCGAAATAAATCCAATCAACCCTATCAAGTTTTTGGCCCATTTAAAAAATATTGCTATGAACAACTGAGTATTTCAATCCCGCAATGCTTCCCTATTCCTGAGACTCAAGCCTTAAATGATACAATAGACGTAGGCAAGTTGAATAACAATAGCCTGCCAACTTTGGCCGAGCTTGGTTTTAAATTCGATCCGAATCAGATCAACAAGCAGTGGCAAATTGGCGAACAATATGCTTTGTATGTCTTGGATGAATTTATTGAAAACAAAGTCCGTCATTATCAACTCGAGCGTGATTTCCCCCAAATTGAAGCTACCAGCCAGCTTTCAGCCTATTTAAATATAGGCATCCTTTCAATTCGACAGTGTTTCAATGCCCTCTTTCGAGCACAATTTGGACATTTTTTTATTGATCATATTGGTCAACAAACATGGCTCGATGAGCTGCTTTGGCGTGAGTTTTATCAGCATATCCTGTTTGATTTCCCTCGTGTGTCAAAGCACTTGCCCTTTAAAATGCCAACACAGCAGCTACAATGGCGCAATGCTCCAAATGATTTAAGCGCTTGGCAAACTGGTCAGACAGGGATTCCTATCGTCGATGCAGGTATGCGCCAGTTACTTTACACAGGCTGGATGCATAATCGGATCCGCATGGTTGTCGCCATGTTTCTCACCAAGAACCTATTGATTGATTGGCGTTTAGGTGAGCAATGGTTTATGCAACACCTTATTGATGGGGATTTGGCTGCCAATAACGGAGGATGGCAATGGTGTGCATCCACAGGAACAGATTCCGTACCTTATTTCCGTATTTTTAACCCTATCAGCCAATCGCAGAAATTTGACGCACAAGGTGATTACATTCGAAAATGGGTTCCAGAACTTGCACATTTAGACGCAAAAACCATTCATGAACCTTATGCAAAAAATCCAAATATAGAGCTCAACTATCCAAAGCCAATTGTGGATTTAAAGCAAAGTCGTATTCGAGCAATTGAAGCTTTTAAGCAGATTTAAAGTCACACTTAAAAGCGTTCTCAATGGTTTGATTAAATCGCTTGCTGATACAATTTAAACGGGTTTTGAGGATGGTTTTTTGGGCGTTCAATCGATTCAAAATAGCAGTAATATTTAAAGATGCGATCCAAAGAAACATAAAGCACTTTTTGTTCTGAAACTGACCAAATTTGTGCGTGATTAGAACCTGATAAGGTACTTCCACTCAATTGGAACAGATAAAAATCTTGTGTACGTTGAACTGGTTTTTGAGTAGCTTGCGTGTCTGAACTTGATGAAACCTGACTGGATGAATTTAATAATCGACATGGTGTATTAATCAGCCATTTTTCACTAAACCATAGTTGCAACAGATCACCCAAATACAGTTTTTTTTCAGTAAATGGCCAAACATCTAAATAGGCTTGTTCAACTTGGATAAAATATTGTTCAGAATCTTGCAAGATTGAAAGGTAGTTTTCTTGATGAAATGAGAAGTTTTCAAAAATTTGAGAAATAGTAAGCGTATTCATTCGCTGTCTCCTATTTAGCCATTTAGTGCTGGCAAGTTGGTTTTAAATCCACACTGTTTAAGTCAAACTTAAACACTCTTTATGGTTTTAATCTAACAAGACCGTTTCACTATTGCAACTGTAAGAATCAATTTTTTTAATTTATCGATAGATTGCTCAAATAAAAACCATACAGTGTACAAATGAAGAAAAGATGACAGGAAAGGCTTGACCCATAAAGATATATCCTTATAATCGCATTCAGATTCTCCAATAGCTCAGTCGGTAGAGCGACGGACTGTTAATCCGCAGGTCCCTGGTTCGAGCCCAGGTTGGAGAGCCAAATTCTAAAAGCCCACTTTCATAAGTGGGCTTTTTTTATTTCAGAACTCGACACCGGGTGTAACAAATAGACAAGTTTTATGTGCTACTTTCATTTCTAAAAACGACATATAGCCAACCTGTCAAAAAACCCATGCACAAGAATATAAGTTCTCTCAATTCGTATTTTCATTTAAATTATTTACAGAATAACCTTAAAGCCAATCAGCTTAGCCTCACGAATGAACAAATTCTACAACTTGATCAACTTTTTGCACCTGATCAGATACAGGATGAACGTTATCCAAATGCAGGCTGGACAGGTATCGAAACTGCCTAAAGCAACAATTTCATCTGATTTTATTAAAGAGTACAACGAAATAGACCAAAGCAATGCTTTGGTCTATTTTTTAATTCAGCTTTTAATCAGATAATAGTTAAGCTGGCACACCACTATGAAAACGGAAGATCTTATCAGGCGTTAAAATCAAATCCTTCTCTACTTCACGAATCAATTCGATACGTTGCTCAATATCCTCTTCTGGATCTTTTAATTTGGCAGTTTTAGCAACATCTAAAGCCAAAGCTAAATAGTCCTCATAGTGACGAGATTCAGATTTCAACAAGTAACGGTAATATCGACCCAACTCGTCATCCACCAATGGTGCTAAAGCATAAAATCGTTCACAAGAACGTGCTTCAACAAACGCCCCAATCACCAAAATATCAATCAGAGCTTCTGGTTCATAAGTACGAATTTCCTTACGCAAACCACCTGCGTAGCGACCTGCACTCAGACCTTTCCATTCTTGACCACGCTTGCTCATAAACTCTAACACTTGTTCATAATGCAACATTTCTTCACGAACAAGTTGTGCTAATTTGATCTGCAAATCGGTAAAAAAACTGTAACGGAACATCAAGTTCATTGCTGTTCCCGCCGCTTTCTTTTCACAATTCGCATGATCTTGCATGAGCAATGGGAGATTGTTCAATGCCTCATCCAACCATGCCTTTGGCGTTTCACAGCCTAAAAAAGCAATCACAGGTTGCATAAGTTCATCATAATTCATATTCGACATGATCAATATTCAACAACGTAAATCAAAAATTAAATTAACCAGCTGCATGAAGTGCGGCCTTCATGTCCTTCACTGCTTGTTCCAAACCAACGAAAACACTTTCGGCGATAATCGAATGTCCAATATTGAGTTCATGAATCTGTGGAATTGCAGCAATTGCAGCCACATTGTCCAAATTCAAACCATGACCAGCATTGACGACCAAACCTTTAGATGCTGCGTACTTTGTACCTTTAATAATTCTTTCTAGTTCAATCTGTTGAGCTTCAGCATTTTTAGCGTCTGCATAAGCACCTGTATGCAATTCGATGGTTGGTGCACCACAAGCAATAGCAGCATCAATTTGCGCAAGATCAGCATCAATAAACAAAGATACATCACAACCAATCGCAGTTAATGCCTGAGTCGCGGCTTTCACATCTTCAAAATGTCCAAGCACATCTAAACCACCTTCTGTCGTGATTTCTTGACGTTTCTCTGGCACAAAACAAACATGATGTGGTTGAATCTCTTTTGCAAATGCAACCATTTCATCTGTTACAGCGATTTCCAAGTTCATTCTTGTGGTCAATACAGGTCGCATACGGCGCACATCATCATCTTGAATATGACGACGATCTTCACGTAAGTGTAAAGTGATCCCTTCCGCCCCTGCTTGTTCACAAATTAATGCAGCTTTCACAGGATCAGGATAAGTTGTTCCACGTGCTTGTCTGAGTGTCGCAACATGGTCAATGTTTACACCTAGCAATGCAGCCATAACATTCTCCTAATTCACCAATAAAATAAAATTAACGGCTCAAGGTTTTAGATTGAGCGTTTTGAACCCAAAGCTGACGACTTTTTAATGGTCGATCACCTAAAAGTGAAGTAATCATTTGTCGATAGAGTTTAGCCAATAATTGTAACTGTTCTGGGCTAAAATCCCTACCCTTTTCATAATTTGCCATACTTAGAATTTGTTGCCCCAGCAACGTCCCAGATGAATTATATGACACTGGTGTAAAGCCTTCCGCCAATTGAAATTGATAACGTTGGGTCAGCATAATCTCTTGTTGATTTGAATCATGCTCATAATCCAGTGGATAACCCAACTCTTCTAACAGTGCATGTTCAAACTGGCGTAAAATTTGTCGGAGAAATAAATCTGCTTGTGGATGTTCAGCCAATTTTTGTAAATGCTGTAAGGTTAAATGGTATTGCTGAAATGTTTCAGACATCATTTCTTCAAGCGGACATAAACGAAGTAGCAGTTCATTTAAATAAAAGCCTGAAAAGAAAGCATCCCCATAAAAGAAAATCGGTTGATTGAGTATTTCGAGTTTTGAAAAGTTTTTAAGCTCGGATTTTCCCGACGCTTGTAAAGTAATCGGTTGATATTGAGGTGGTGGGGTTTGTCTAAGAATACCGTCGACACGACCATGCTCTTGTGTAAATAAATGCACAATATGACTACGTTCTCTGTATTTTCGATGATGGATTAAATAACCATGCAAGATTTCATTACGCATCTAGCTTGAACTTAATCATCCTTTTCTTTTTTCTTATCATCGTCATCATCCCCGTCAGGGATAACAGCGCCTACAACCGCAGCGGTACCTTTAACCACGCCTTTTGTGGTTTTATACGCAACTTTGACGGGAACTGTCACAATTTTAGTGATACAGCCTTGTAACATGACTATGCAAGCAAGAATTGCTATAACTCGAATCATTTCAGTTCCCAAAAAGTCAATTAAATATCGCTGTAGCCTAAACTTTTTAAAGCACGTTCGTCATCAGACCAACCGCCTTTAACTTTCACCCAAAGTGTTAGCATGATTTTTTGCTCAAACATTTTTTCCATGTCAACACGAGCATCCATACCAATTTTCTTCAGCTTAGCACCTTTTTCACCGATCACGATGGCTTTTTGGCCAGGGCGATCAACAAAAATTGTGGCATCAATATAAGTACATGCTGCTTTAGGACGACCAGTTTTTTCATTCACTGTTGCTTCTTCTGTTTTAAATGATTCAATTTGAACCGTTAAATCATACGGAAGTTCTTCGCCCAACTGACGCATAATTTTCTCACGAATGATTTCACTGGCAAGAAAACGTTCTGAACGGTCAGTTAACTGTTCTAAAGAATACAATGGTGGCTGAAATGGCAGATACTTTTCAATCGCTTCACGCAAATGATCTAAGTTTGCACCACGTAAGGCAGAAACAGGAACAATTTCAGCAAAATTCATCAACTTCGCACGTTCTTGAATCAACGGTAAAATCATACGCTTATTTTCTAAAGTATCGATTTTGTTGATAATCAAAACGACTGGCATTTCTGCATTTTGTAGTTTCTCTAAAACTAAGTCATCATTTGGCGTCCATTTCTGGGCATCTAAAACAAATAGAACCAAATTGACATCGCGTAAGGCAGAATGTGCAGCTTTGTTCATCATTTTATTAATCGCACGCACTTCTTTCTTGTGCATCCCTGGTGTATCAACAAATACAGCCTGAGACTTTTCACGACTATCAATACCAATGATTTTATGGCGTGTCGTTTGTGGCTTACGTGAAGTAATTGACAACTTTTGACCCAATAAATGGTTCATCAATGTCGATTTACCCACATTTGGACGTCCTACAATTGCAACAAATCCACTTCGATAATCCGAAGGGATTTCTGTACCTTGCGAGCTAAAAAATTGATTAATTAACTCATTACCGTTTTCAGACGGCTCGTGATCAGCATCATTGTGATCGGAATGTGTACTCATGCAGTTTACTGCTCCAATATCTTTAAAAAATCCGCCGCGACTGCTTGTTCTGCAAAACGGCGACTTGATCCCTCACCCATCATTTTAGGCAAGCCATCTACTGTACATTCTACTTTAAAATGCTGGTTAGGTGCATCACCCTGAATATCTACGACCTCATAAACTGGGAGATGCTTTTTACGAGCTTGTAGATATTCTTGTAAACGTGATTTTGGATCTTTGAGTTGATCTGTCGGTTCGATATGGTCTAAATAGGGTTCATACCATTTTAAAACAATCGATTCCAATAAAGGCAAATCTCGTGTTTCGGTATAAATCGCGCCAATAATTGCTTCAACAGTATCCGCTAATATTGACTCACGATGATGACCGCCTGATTTCAATTCACCTGTACTTAAAATTAAACTTTGACTTAACTTTAAATCATTTGCAATTTTACCCAGTGCTTCTTGGCGTACCAAAGTTGCACGCATACGCGTCAAACGTCCTTCATTTTCATGAGGATATGCATGATATAAGTAATTTGCGATGATCATACCCAACAATGCATCACCTAAAAACTCTAGGCGCTCATAGTTATATTTATGACTCACCGAGCGATGAGTCAGTGCGAGTTGTAATAACTCGTATTGTTTAAACTGGTAACCGATTCTACTCTGTAAGCGAGGATCACTTACTTTCAACTGACCTTTGATCAAAACTCTTCTCGAAAGTGAGGACTAAATCTATATTCAGCATGAAATTTTTCCGTACTTCATATTTTTTAGTCACTTGTAAACCATCTTTAGTTGATACAGTCGCAATATCCTCAAATTTAGTATCTCGGATATTGTTCATTTCTAACCGTTTATCAACTTCTGTTGCAAATTTCATTGGCGTGATATCAGTAGAGCTTTTATTTATTTGCTCTACAATTTGATTGTTAATCACACGATCATCCCAGTATAAGGGCCATACAGCAACTATGATTTTCAACATAAAAGCTAAGGCAATTATCCCCAATAAAATTCCAATATATGAAGCGCCTTGTTGATTTTTACGCATTTTTTTATCCAACAGGTAAGAATGAATAATCTTTAATCGCAATTGAAAATAATCATATAATTGAGTCAAATACTGTGATGCAATTCAACTAATCATTTTCAATTGTTATAAATTTTTTATCCACTGCAACCCCTGGTGTGATAAAAAACTTTTCCGCGCTATTATCCTTGAAACTGCATCAAGTTGCTAGTTTAAATCATTTGTTCTATTTCATTTTTCTTATAAATCAAGGCAACTTGATAGCTTTAACAGATAAAAATAAAGGTCAACATAAATTGACCTTTATTTGATTTTGTAAATTGTAGTCGATTAGTTAATAGCACCATTGCGACTAAATGAAGGAATTTTAAAACCAGGTTCCTTATGCATCCATACATATATTGCATGACCCGTTAAATTTTCTTCAGGTACAAAGCCCCAAAAACGACTGTCTGCACTTTGGTCACGGTTATCACCCATGGCAAAATATTGACCTTTTGGAACAGTGACTTCCCAGCTTTGACCATTGGATTTTACAAAGCGATCATTTGCTGTTGCTACATATGGTAGGTCTTGTTTCTTCTGTGCATAATTAAATGCTGAAACCAACGTGTTTTGGCCTTCCAACAGACGGACTAAATGCTTATGTGTACCCATCGTTTCATAATAGTAGATTGACTTAGGCGTATCTAAAATATCTTTTTCACGACTAAACTCAGTAGGTACTTGCTCAACATTTTTGCCATTGATTGTGAGTTGACCATTATTGAATTCAAGATGGTCACCTGGTAAACCAATAATACGCTTGATGTAGCTAATTTTAGGGTTTTCTGGATAACGGAAAACAGCAACATCACCACGTTGTGGCTCACCAATATCAATAATCTTGGTATTGGTAATCGGTAAACGTACCCCATACTGGAATTTGTTCACCAAAATATAATCACCCGTCTCTAAAGTGGGTACCATAGAATCAGAAGGAATATTAAACGGTTCAAATAAGAATGAACGCAATACCAAAACCACTGCTAGAACAGGCCAGAAATCATATGCCCATGAAATAATGACATTTTCATTCCCCTTACCTTTGGTTGCACGTTGTTTCAGTACAAACTTATCCAGTAACCATAGCCCAAAAAATATAAGCGTTGCAGGAACGAGAATTAAATTAAAATCAAAATCCATGAGCAATAAGACCTCTAGTTTTTATCTTTCTACTTTTAACACAGCAAGGAACGCTTCTTGTGGGATTTCAACACTACCCACTTGCTTCATGCGTTTCTTACCTTCTTTTTGTTTCGATAACAGTTTCTTCTTACGAGAAACGTCACCACCATAACATTTAGCCAATACGTTTTTACGCATCGCTTTAACTGTTGAACGTGCAATGATTTGTGCACCAATTGCAGCTTGAATCGCTACATCAAACATTTGACGCGGAATCAAATCTTTCATTTTTTCAACTAAAGCGATACCACGGTGACGCGCATCATTACGATGACAAATCATTGCCAAAGCATCAACCTTATCACCATTAATTAACACATCAACCTTAACTAGAGATGAACTCTCAAAACGCACGAAATTGTAATCCAGTGAAGCAAAACCACGTGAGCAAGATTTCAATTTATCAAAGAAATCCATAACCACTTCTGCCATTGGAATTTCAAAGGTAATAGATACTTGATTACCCAAGAATTTCATATCTTTTTGCACACCACGGCGCTCGATACATAAAGTCATGACATTACCCAAGTATTCTTGAGGCACTAAGATATGACATTCAGCAATCGGCTCGCGTAAATCTTCAACCGTTGAACCATCAGGCATTTTAGATGGGCTATCGATATAAATCGTTTCGCCATTTTTCATCAATGCTTCATAAATTACGGTTGGCGCAGAGCTAATTAAGTCTAAATCATACTCACGCTCTAGACGTTCTTGTACAATTTCCATGTGTAGCATTCCCAAGAAGCCACAACGGAAGCCAAAACCTAAAGCATCGGAGCTTTCGGGTTCAAAGAACAACGCAGAATCGTTAATCTGTAACTTATGTAGTGCTTCACGGAATGGTTCAAAATCACTAGCATCAATTGGGAATAAACCCGCATAAACCTGTGGTTTTACCTTTTTGAAACCCGGTAAAGTCGCAACATGAGGAGTCGTTGCCAAAGTAATCGTATCACCAACAGGCGCACCAAAAATATCTTTGATCCCAGCGATGATGAAGCCAACTTCACCCGCTTCTAAAATACCGGTATCGGTATGTTTTGGATTAAAAATACCAACTGAAGTGATAATGTGCGATTGACCTGTTGATTTCATCAACATTTTATCACCTTTACGCACACGACCTTGCTTGATACGAACAAGTGATACAACACCTAAATAGTTATCAAACCAAGAGTCAATAATTAAGGCTTGTAAAGGTGCATCACGGTCACCTTGCGGTGCGGGAATAATGTCAACCAATGTCTCTAAAACAGACTCTACACCTAGACCTGTTTTTGCTGAACATGTTGGTGCATGTGTTGCTTCAATACCGATAATTTCTTCGATTTCATGAATAACACGTTCAGGTTCTGCTTGTGGTAAATCGATTTTATTCAGGACGGGTAATACTTCTAGACCCTGCTCAATTGCGGTATAGCAGTTTGCAACAGATTGTGCCTCAACCCCTTGTGCAGCATCGACAACCAACAACGCACCTTCACAAGCCGCAAGTGAGCGCGATACTTCATAAGAGAAATCCACATGCCCAGGTGTATCGATAAAGTTTAATTGATACTCTTGCCCATTTGGATGGGTATAATACAAGGTTACAGAAGCCGCTTTAATGGTAATCCCACGTTCACGCTCAAGCTCCATAGAGTCAAGGACTTGAGCCTGCATTTCACGGTCTTGCAATCCACCACACATTTGAATGAAACGGTCTGCAAGTGTCGATTTACCGTGGTCGATATGAGCGATAATGGAAAAATTACGTATATTGTTGATATTAACGGATTTCTTAGCTACTGCCATACACTACTCTAAAAATATGTACACGATCATGTACTCAATATCAAAAGTACTTATGACGTGCAAAAAATGAAATATCTTAATTGCTGCACAGTATAAGCAGAACAGGGTCAAAAATATAGTGAGGCTTTGATAAATTCAGATACTATTAATTAAATAGTAAAAACCGTCATTACAAAACAACTAAAATTATTTTCCCCATTTAGATTCATCCCAAAGCCACCAATAAGATGACGCGTTGCAGATGAAGTAATACCTCCTAATTAAGATAGTTCGCGAAGTAGTTGCTCCAAATCATGTTCGCCAGTTTTTGTTTGAGCACCTCCCTGCAAACCGCCACGTATTCGTTTTTCAGCAGCAGGAAGCGCAAATAGACCTGCCCATTCCTGATGCTCTCGCAACAAACCCTCTCTCAAATCCGCTGGTTTAACGACTTTCTTTGCAGCGGAAATAACACCTTCTGGCAAAGCAGCAATATTGTTGGCTAGACGGCGAACAAATGCACCCAACTCGTTTGCAGGAAGTGCACGGTTCACCCACCCATATTTTTCTGCCAGCAGCGCATCAATGAGATCCGCACCAAGTATTACTTCTAACGCACGTCCCCGCGTCATTCGCTGTGAAAGATATTGAGTGGCACCGCCACCGGGAATAATACCCATCAATGCCTCACATTGAGCGAGTCCTGCACGACCAATGGCGGCGAATGTCATATCCACTGCCGCCACGAATTCAGCACCACCACCCCGCGCCAGACCTTCGAGTTTGACAATTGTCACTTGCGGTTGTGCCCGAATCATCTCTCCCAAAGCCTGAAATGGGTTCAAGCCATCAGGAGCATTCTTGGCTATCTCATCGAAAGCATGCGGCTCATCAATCAGTGTCATGTCTACATGAGCTATAAAAAACTCTGGATCAGCACTTTGGAAAACGATTACGCGAGTTTGTGGATCATCACGCACCTGAGTGAGAAAACTTTGGATATCGCTCATCACAGCAACATCCAACACATTGACTGGCGGATTATTGATTGTAACAGTAGCCACACCACCATCATGCTCAATGTGAAGTGTAGAATAAGTGGAAATATTCATAATGTACCTTGATTTAGCTGTATATAATCATGGTATCTTATGTATACTAGGTGTCAATTACGCACCTTAAGCATCCTAAGTATGTTGGAGCATACCAATGAACCTTGACCTAGATCCAGTCTACCGTGCCGACTGTCCTAGCCGCGCTATTCTCGATCAAATCGCAGACAAATGGTCAATGCTGGTCTTGATTGTCTTACATGAACCACGTCGCTTCAACGCCATTAAGCGTCGCCTCGAAGGTATTACCCAGCGCGTATTGACACAGACACTTCGTAAGTTAGAGCGCAATGGTATGGTGACACGCACTGTCATAGACGGTAAAACCCTAGGTGTAGAATATGCTTTGACACCACTAGGTAAGTCACTCAAACTACCTTTTAACGCGCTCTACGACTGGACTGTAGAGAATATGGAAAGCATTCAGGCTTGCCAATCTCGCTATGATGAGTGTGATGATGTAATTGGCTCGAATTTCACGAAGGAGTCACCCGTTACTCCAAAATAAAATACGGGGGAGATGGCTACAAACAGTGTCTGAGCTTGGCTTACTTAATTTATCCCGCTTTCCTTTAGACATTAAAAAACCACTCAAATTAAACTATTGATTATTATATATTATCCTGAGATATGCATATAAAAAACCTACATATCTATAGACGTTTTTAGAATTATTGATTTGATAAACAATAATACTCAATACTTTTTAAATCAGATTCAATCAACAATCCCTTGCTAATCAGCATAATTCTAGAAACGATTGTGACATTATTTGGTTGATTAGGATTGATTTTCTTAAAATTATTATTAAATACTTTAACGAACCTAATTATACAAATTGAGATCAACTATTTTAAATTGACTATTGACTGCACCGAGTTGTAAAAATGGTTAATCTAATTCGCTTTAAGTTTTTAATTCAGAACAAAGTAAGAAATTTAATATTAAAAGTAAATAGATATTTACTCTGTAGTATGGCTATTTAATATTTCTACCAACAGTTTAGAACGCAATTAATACAAGAACGCAAATATCGAAGCAGATTTATGCATGCCGATTTATTTAAGTTTTATAATTCTACTTCAATATATAATAGCAACTGATTAACTCTAAACTTTAAATTTTTTATTGTGTTTAAACTATCGAGCTTAAATCAAAAGGATCTACTTCAGGATCAACTGGTTGATAGGCTTGAATAAAAGTTGGAGACATCCGTTTTGGACGCCCTGAAGCGATTTCTATACATGCCCATTTGGTATTACCAGTAAAGAGTAAGCTAAGATCTTTAGCATTAAAAAAAGCGTATTGACGAAAAGAATAAAGTGCATTGATCTCATATAGCCAAGTTCTCAGAATAATATCATCATCCAACATCGCTGCTTTGCGATACTGAACATGATGTTCTACTGCAACCATTGCATGTTTCATTTCTAAGTATTGATCTAAGCCAACACCTAATGTTTCGATATGTGCAGAGGCAACATCCTGCATCCATTGTACATACACCACATTATTTACATGACCTAAGAGATCTATATGCTCTGGTTTTACTTTGATTTTTAAATCAAATACTGAACTCATCTCATCATTCCTTTTGCACTTTTAAATCATCCGCATAAGTTTGACATAAAAAAGCCACTCTTTGAGTGGCTGATTCTGATCAGTTGTATTTATTGAATACGTAATCCAATCATAGCATGTTGTCCTTCACGAACAATCGCTACACGTGCTACCGTATTTTTCTGTAGCTCAGACACTGCATCAACAAAATCATTTGGTGTATTTACTTTCTTGTTATTTACTTGTGTGATTACATCACCAGGTAAAATCCGTGACTGTGCAGCTAAGCCGCCTCTGGTCACATCTTGAATAAACACGCCACCTTTAACATTTAAACGATTCTTTTCTTGTTCAGTTAACGCACGAATCGCAACACCGATGATAGGCCCTTTATTTGGCTTAGCTGAAGTGTTAGTGTTATCAACTTTTGCAGGTGTATCATCAGGTGCAACGGTTAAAGTTGCTGTAATCACTCTCGGTTTATCATCGCGTAAAATTTCGAGCTTAACAGATTGATTTGGCTGAGTACGATTCAAATAGTTCAATAATTCTGAAGTACGTGAAATTGGTGATCCATTATATTTTAGGATCACATCGCCTGATTTAAAGCCCGCTTTTTCTGCAGGTGAATTTGGCGCAACTTGTGTAATCAGTGAACCTTCTGGTTTATCTAATTTATAGGCTTCAGCTAAGTTTCGATCGATATCTTGTAACATTACACCAAGATAAGAACGGGTAACCTTACCATTCTTTTTCAACTGATCAACAACATCCATTGCAACATCAATTGGAATAGAAAATGACAAGCCCATATAACCGCCAGTACCACTAAAGATACGTGAGTTTACACCGACAACCTGACCTTGTTGGTTAAATAATGGACCACCTGAGTTTCCTGGATTTAACGCGACATCAGTTTGGATAAATGGTACCGATGTTTCACCCATCATATTGCGTGACTTAGCACTGACTATCCCTGCTGATGCTGAATAATCAAAACCAAATGGTGATCCAATTGCAAGAACAGGTTGCCCTACTTTAAGTTGATCTACATTACCCACAGATAATGATGGGAAATTATTTCCTTCAACTTTAAGCAAAGCGACATCAGTACGTTCGTCACTACCCACCACTTTTGCATCAATCTCACGGCGATCGTTCAGCATAATTGTTACTTTAGATGCATCTTCAACCACATGGTGATTTGTCAGTAAATAACCATCTTTACTAATAAAGAATGCACTACCATACGCGGTCTTTTCTTGTGGCGCACGTTGTTGTGGAATAATGATTTGATTACCAAAGAAACGCTTTAAAATTTCAGGGACTTGCTGTTGTAACAACTCTTCCTGAGATAATTTTTTAACAACATTAACACTAACAACAGCTGGACTGACTTGTTCAACCAAGTTAGAAAAATCCACAGGCGTTGAAGCTTGAACTTGTGATGTTGCCGCAGCGACAGTAAATACTGCTGCATACATTCCTTTTTGCATTAGACCATTACTCATTTCTCACGAACCTGTATCTGATGATGATTGCTTAAAAATATTTGTAACATATTATTTAATATAAATACGTAAAAATATGTTTACATTTTTTTATAAAACAAGACTTTACTTAATTTTATCTTAAAAGCCTTAGAATATCTTATTTATACTAAAATCTGACACATGTGACTATTGTAATTTGTTAAAAAAAAGAGTGTTATTAGCAAACATTTTTCAAATTAGCTGATGGACATGTCTAATTTAAGCACAACTCATCAATTTGACGTGGTTATTGTAGGGAGTGGCGGTGCTGGCTTAAGTTTAGCCTTATCTTTGCCTGAAAACTTTAATATTGCTGTTTTAGCGAAATCGACCTTAACCGATGCAAGCACGTATTTTGCACAAGGTGGTGTTGCTGCTGTACTTGATGAAACAGATTCCATTCAACAGCATATTGATGACACTATGATTGCTGGCGCGCAGTTATGTGAGCTTGAAGCAGTTAAACATACGGTAGAGGGGGGGCGACCTTCTGTCGATTTCTTACTCCACCATGGTGTGCAGTTTACATTAGATCAGGATGAACAATTACATCTGACCCGTGAAGGTGGACATTCGCAACGTCGTATTATTCATTCAGCAGATGCAACAGGTAAGGCCATTTCGACAACACTGGTTCAAAGGGCTCAAGAAAAGAAAAATATTCATATTTTTGAAAATTATATTGCGATTGATTTAATCACCACACATAAATTAGGACATAAACAACAACCTAATCGTTCGGTTGGTCTGTATGCACTTGATGAAAGCAATGAAAAAGTTCATACCTTTTTAGCGCCCTTTACTGCCCTTGCTTGTGGTGGTGCAATGAAAGCTTATTTATACACATCAAATCCTGATATTGCCACAGGCGATGGTATAGCCATGGCATATCGTGCAGGTTGCCGTGTGGCAAATATGGAGTTTAATCAGTTCCATCCCACTTGTTTATATCATCCTCAAGCACGCTCATTTCTGATCACGGAAGCAATGCGTGGTGAAGGTGCATATTTACGTTTACCCGATGGTGAACGCTTCATGTTGCGCTTTGATGAACGTGCAGAGCTTGCTCCAAGAGATATTGTTGCACGCGCCATTGATTATGAAATCAAACGCTTAGGTATCCGTCATGTATGGTTAGATATCAGTCATAAACCTGCTGAATTTGTCAAAGAGCACTTTCCTACTTTATATGCACGCTTATTGGAACTTGGTATTGATATCACCAAGGATATGATCCCTGTTGTCCCAGCAGCGCACTATACTTGTGGTGGTGTGGTTGTCGATGAAAATAGCCAAACTGATTTAGCTGGTTTATATGCGATTGGTGAAACATCCTATACGGGTCTACATGGAGCTAACCGTATGGCGAGCAATTCACTACTTGAATGCTTTGTGTATGGTATGAGTGCTGCTAAAGACATTGAAGCAAAATTTAATCATCACTTTGACATACCCACTGTACCTGAATGGGATGCTTCACAATCGACCAATCCTGATGAAGATGTTGTCATTCTGCAAAACTGGGATGAACTGCGTCAAACCATGTGGAATTATGTCGGGATTGTAAGAACAACAAAACGTTTACAACGTGCATTGCATCGTATTGAAATGCTGAAGAAAGAAATTACAGAATATTATCAGGACTATCATGTCAGTAAGAACTTGATTGAACTGCGTAATTTAGTCATGGTGTCAGAAATGATTGTTCGTTGTGCCATGCAACGTAAGGAATCACGAGGCCTGCATTATACGCTTGATTATCCAGAGCTTTCCTCTGAATTAAGAAAAACGGTATTAACACCGCCAAACTTTACTGTCGAAACACCCCTGGTAAATGAAGAAGTTTAAAACTCCTTGAAATCTTGAAAAATAGCCAGATGATTCTGGCTATTTTTATATGAGGATATTAGAGTTTATTACCCTTCCATACATGGTCTACATTCTGAATTAAAATTGAGCATGAAAGGTATACATCATAAAGCATGCACGTGAAGCGCGAGACTAGTTCAAAATCCATAAGGGATAGTGTATCTATTGCTAAAGAAATTATTTTTAATTTTTATCTCTGAAAAGTGAGGCATCATCTACATCTACGCAAATCAATTTAAAGTTTTCAATCTAACATGAGACATGTGCAAAATCTTTAATGCTATTAGGTCTTCTATTTGAGAATAAAAAGTTATGTTTGCTGCATATAATTTCGAGGTGAAAGATGCATTATTTTCTTAAACATCATAATAAATGAGCTATCACTATCATAGCCTAATTTCATCGCAACCTGATGCACCGAATTCCCTTCAGTTAACCACTGTAATGCTAATACAACATGTAACTTTCTTCGCCATTGATTAATACTCATCCCTGTTGTTTGATGAAAAGTGCGTGTAAGGCTGCGTTCACTCATACAGCATAACTTTGCCCATTTAGCTAGGCTTTGATTTTGCTCAGGGTTCCTCAATAAGTTGTCAGTCATTTTCACTAAACGTAGATCTTGCGGGATCGGTAAAAAAAATGTTGGCTTTACAACCGATTGAATTTCGTCTAACAAACATTGATGTAAACGTAAGCCTTTTTCTGAAAGTACCTTCTCAGACAAGCTTTCAACTCTTTCCAATAGCGCATTAAGTAAATTTGTCACCTGTAACATAGTGCAAGTGAGTTCTGAGAAATGATCAAGTTGGGGATCAATAAATGCAACATAGCCAGAGGAGATACCATAACTACTGACTTTATGTGACACATTTGATGGAATCCATAAAGCATGTTGCGCTGGAACAACCCAAATTCCAGATGGTGTTTCCACAGTAATTAAGCCATTGATGGTCATCATTAATTGGCTTTTTATATGCTGATGTGACGCAAGTTCCCAATCAGGAACTTGCTGATGTATTTTTAATACAATAATTGCTTGGTCTATTTGATCTACAAAAAAAGCATCCACATTATCAAGCATGGTTTACCTATACATTTATCACTTTAAAACTGCGTTGATAACTTTCTGTGCTTGTTGTTGATTGTCTACAATAAACATCGGGTAACCTGTAAACTTAATAAAGTTATTGGCAAATTTTTGCGCCTCTAGTCGAATATTTTCATCAGGTTCAATATGAATCAATGCTTTCACATATTGGGTTAAACTTTCACGTTTTGCTTTTACCCATGCTGCAACTTGCTTGCGTTCTTCATGATCATTTTTTTGTTCAGGAAAAGCGCCTTCACTGATAAAAACAAAAGTTTCTTTGCGACTCAATAATGATTCATAAATTGCAATTGTTTCATCAACTGAAACTGCATCTTCAGCTTGATAACTAATACGAACGATTGGAAAGTTTTCTAAATTTTGAATAAACATGATAATTTCCTTAAATGAGAATAATTATCATTGTATAAATTTATACAGATTGCACATTACTAAATTCAGCCAATAAATACGGTATTCCAGCCAATTTTAAAAGAGTCTAATCTTTATTTTTTCCATAATAAATACGATGTGCTATATGAAAAGTTTCAGCATGTAATTTTGCTAAATCGTCTAAATTCTGATAGCCCCCTGCAAGTACAAACATGATCGGAATATTTTCACGTTTGGCTAGGTTAAACACCATTTCGTCTCTTTTTTGAATTAACTCTGTCGTAAACCATGCTGAACCATAAGGATCTGCTTGATGACAATCCATCCCCGCTTGATAAATAATAATATCTGCTTTCCACTCATTCGCTCGCTGAAATGCTTCATGCAATGCCATGGTATATTGAGCAAAACTTCCATGCTTGGTATGAATGTGACGACTTTCCGCTCGCTCATACGTGGGGTAGCCAAAAGCCAAACCGTAAATACTAAAATTATATAAATTATCCAATCTACGAGTAAAGTCAGCCGTTCCATCACCACCATGCTGATCGCAATCCAAAATAAAAATTCGCTTATTTGAATAATGTTGTGCAATTAGTGCCAAACCATTAAAAGTACAATATGAGCCACCATATTCATAATTTGCATGATGAAACCCTTGCGCAATATTGGCAGCAATTCCATGTTGGAGTGCCAGTTCAGTTGCCAACAATTGCCCAGCATTGATGGAGAGTACCGCATCTCTTAATTGTTCATTCCAAGGCTTAAAACCAGCAAAAGTTGCCAGTTTTGCGGGTTGCCCAGTTAAAAAAGCCTCGACATATTTAGGAGAATGTAAGGCTTTTAAAATCTCTGGTTCAATTTGTTGTGGTTCATGAAATTTATAATAATTAAATTGCTGTAGTTGCTCTGCGACTGCAACAAGTTTTTCCATGCTATTGGTATGTGTTTGAGCAAAATAGCGTGGAGAGAAACAAACATTTAACATAAAACTATCCGAGAATGAGTGCTCTCAATTGTGATTTTGCAACATCATTGAGTTGTTTTATAAGTGTTGTGTCCGGACTAAACAGTCCATTATTCACTTGTTGTTCAAAATGTGTCGTAAATGCCCTTTGTCGATTCTCAGGTGAAATGGCTAAAGTGGTTAATCGCAAGAACCAAAAACCTTGAATCTCTTTATAAGGAATAATATAACCTTTAAACTCTTGATTGGGGACTTTGTTTGCAATTTGTTCGATATCATAATCGACAGAAAATAAGGAACCAATCGGAATACGAATCCCATTCATCAATAAAGGTTGTAAATTTATACACGAATGATTATCTCCCATATTCATTTTTTCAATCAATAACGGACGATTTTGATCATCTACAAAAATATTAATTGAGCCTTGTCTTAACATGGAGCGATGGGCAATCTTTAAGAAAAATGCTTCTGCCATGGGACATGAGCCCACTTTAGGCTTGCCCTCTAGCGTCGGAATTTCAACATAACCTGTTTCATCTGCTGTTTTTGGTAAAATCACATCCTCCAACATAGCGCAAATAACATTACTTTCTTCTAATTGTGCTTGTTGCGATAAGCGTCTCAAGTTTGCTTGAATTGCAACTTCTTGTTCAACTAAGACTTTAAACTCATCATCTTTGGCTTCAGTAAGAAAATTTTGAATCGATTTATTTTGATCTAAGTTATGCCAATCATCGATCTCTAAACCATAAGCATTTTTTTGCTCAATGATTTTTTTTAACTTCTTAAAATCATAATCTTTAAATATTTTTAAATCAGTTGCTTCAACTTGATCACGCGGAAAATTAATGTACTCAGCCAATACTCGTGTAGCCTGCGTATAACCGCAACCACGGCGCTCAGTTTGATGTGAATAGTGTTCATTTAACATCTCCGTCAATTTATCTGATAAAGGAAAAACCCGTTCCTTAAACAAATCTACGACTTCATGACCTGATGACATATTCTTTATTCCATTCAATCTATATTAATATTTTTAAATCAACTATTTATTATGAATAAATTAGCATTATCCCTTGCACAACTCAATATATCACTCAAGTTGTAATTTCATCTATATCAATCAATACAATTGATTATTTATTATTCTTTTTGATACTCATGCTCACATTCATGATTTAAGTATCCATCAACGATCTTTCATCAATCAAAAATGGCCATATTGAGTGAATTAGACTTTTTATCGAAAGCCCCTTCTCCCTTTGGGAGAAGGCTAGAATAAGGGGATTGTATGATGATCTATGCTTTAAAAAAGAACGAACGTAAAAGTCTATTGTTAATGATGCTTGAACCAAAAATATAGATTGATGATCAAAACAAGCTAACCATCAGTAAAAATAGTGATCATTAAAAACCATCAGAAAACTGCTAGGGATTATAAAAAATCACCCAACAGGTATTTTAAAACCCCTAAATGATTTTTTTTTGTGGTGGAACAGAATAAGTTCCTGTCACATGAGCAACAGGATCATCCGAATCCAAAGAATAAATCCAGACCTCCCCCACAATTAAAGCTTTACCCACTTTCATCAATTTACACACGCCGCGAATATCAACACCACCTGTTGGTTTGCGTAAAAAATTAATATTCATATTGGTTGTGACCGTCAAACCCACTAAACCGATTTCACCCATAATCGCAACATACAGTGCAAAATCTGCTAGGGCCATCATGGTAGGGCCTGAAACAGTTCCACCTGGTCGTATATCTTGATCACTGACATGCCAAACCAATGAAGCTCCTTTTTCGGTTACTTCTTCAATTTCACAACGTTGTAAGCTAGGTGAAAAAAATTGCTGTAAGAATTCTACGATTTCAGCTTTCGAGCTTTTCATAATTAAAGTCTTTATATCCATGACCTAAAACAATATAAAGACTTTTTCGGTTCAAAACACTAGGGGCCGTTGACAATTCGTCTATGTTTACGACTATAAGTGTTTTTTAGGCAATACTAGGCACGAAATACGAAATTTAGTCATTCTAAATGATGAGAAACATCGTTTCGCAAGGTAACGAAGTAGTGACAAAAAACACTTAAGTCCCCCCACTGCGCCTTGCGCTGCAAACAAAGCAGTGCTTTGTTCTTGCTCAGGGTTGTGACTAAAATTATCTTAGTCTGCGTTATGAAACTCGAAAATAGTCTCGCTATTTTCTTCATGCTTTACGACGTATACGTCTCATGCTCAATTTTAGCCTCCAACGCAAGCCATTTATGAAATGCCAACGCCAACAGCCCCTTTATCGTTCAAATCAATAGAATAAATTGCTCAACTGAACTTATTTAGAGGATTGATTGGCACTTATTTTAAATAACTCAACGCCTCGGCAAATACTTGCGCTGGTGCTTGAGTTGCATCTAAACGTTTCATTCGCTGAGAATCGCGAAGATGTATTTCAGAAAAACCACTACGTACCGATTCAAAAAACACCACTTTTTCTTGTTCAAAGCGGTCTAAGGCACCGCGTGCACGTGCACGGTTCATTCCCAATTCAATTGGTGCATCCAACCAAAAAGTAATATCTGGCATTTTAGAAACAAAATTTTCATTGAGCAGTTGTAACTTATCTCGGCTTAACCCGCGACCAGCACATTGATAAGCAAAGCTTGAATCGACAAACCGGTCACACAGTACAATTTTACCCTCTGCCAATGCAGGTAAAATCACAGTTGCCAAATGTTGTGCTCGTGCTGCATACATCAGCAATAACTCAGTGTCATTACTCATCTGTTCTTCATGATTGACAGACAGCAATAATGAACGAATTTGTTCAGCTAAGGGCGTACCACCAGGCTCACGTGTTAAAACAACCTGTTGACCTTGTTGTTGAAAGTAATCAAATAACTTTTGAATGAGCGTGGTTTTTCCTACACCTTCAGTACCTTCAAAACTTATAAACATGCTCATTCCTTAATTCTTAGACCGCATAACTTGAATATATTCTTGCACTGCGCGATTATGATCATTCAGATTGGCTGTAAATTTGTGCCCACCATTACCTGTGGCAACAAAGTAAATGTTTTCAGAGTGATCTGGATGCATCGTCGCTTCAATAGCTTTTTTACTAGGTAAAGCAATCGGTGTAGGCGGTAAACCATTGATCGTATATGTATTATAAGCAGTCGGTGTACGTAAATCCTGCTTAGAAATTTTACCCGTATATTTATCACCCATCCCATAAATCACGGTAGGATCGGTTTGTAAACGCATGCCCAGTTTTAAACGACGATAGAACACACCTGAAACCTGAGGTAACTCGCTGTCTACACTAGTTTCTTTTTCAATAATCGATGCCATGATTAAGGCTTCATATTTATTTTTATAAGGTAAGTCTGGCGCGCGTTTTTCCCAAGCTTCATCTAAAATTTTCATTTGACGTTGGTAAAGATCAGTCAAGATTTGCTTATCCGTTGCACCCTTATCAAAGAAATAAGTATCAGGTGCAAATAAACCTTCTGGGTGATCATAAGGAATATCTAAAGCTTTCAGCATTTCACTACGGGGAAGTTGGATCACTGATTTTTCAACCAATGGATCTTTTTGCAATGACTGAATTAATTGCTTGGATGTTGTTCCCTCAATCACTAAAAGTCGGCTCATCTGAGCATTTTCAATATTAGAAACCATTTCTAATACTTGACGTACATTCATCCCTTTGGTCACTTCATACACACCAGCTTTCATGGTGTCATGGATGAAAATCTTACGATAGAGCTTAAGAATAATCGGAAAACTGACCTTATCCTCTTTGGCCAATTGATCAATAAAACCGGTATAGGTTTCACCATTTGAAATAGACAGCTTTTGTTTTTGACCTGTCACTGGATATTCTTTAAAAATACTCATTTTTAAAATAATTGCAGTTATGAGAAAAAAAATAACCAGAACGATTGCAATGCCTTTATAAATGTTATTGCTCACTTGGGCTTGAGTTTTCTTTTTAGACTTTGGCTTAGGTTTGGTTTTAGACATGAGAATTAAACTGACTTAAATTTAAAGTATTAAATAACTCAACACAGGATTGAGTGTCTAGATGTTGATGATTCAACATTTCGACTGCTTTCATTGGACTGAGTGCATTGCAAAAGAATAGGCTTTGAAAATGTTGAATTTCATCCATATCGATAAAACGCTGTTCACAAGTGACGCCATAATGTTGCATCCGTGACAAAATTTCGGCTCGCATCACACCATGTACACCATTATAACGAAGTTCAGGCGTAATCCATCTATTGTTTATTCGAATAAAACAATTACTGCTCACACCTTCAACAACTGAACCTTGTACATCTGTAACTAATGCTTCTAACCAGCCTTTTGCTTGAGCTTCTTTTTTGAGTAGTACCTGTTCTAAACGATTTAAGGTTTTTAGTCCCACCAAATTTGGCATCAATAAGCCAATCGCCTGATCTAATACACCACTTTGAATTAATTCAGGCTGAAAGCACGCAGTTGTTTTTGGATAATAGACCACATAAAGGTCTGCTTCATGCTCGGGCATTGCATAACCACGGTCACCATCTCCCCGACTAATAATCACTTTCAATGTTCCATTCAATATTCCATTTTTTTGTCTTAAACCTTGTAGGGTCTGATCCAACAATTCGAAATTCACATCTAAAAACAAACGTTCAGCCGCTAGCTTCAATCGAGCACGATGTAAAAGTTCCAACTCCATAACATCTTGATGTAATCGGACTGTAGTAAAACAACCATCTCCATAATGAAATGCTCGGTCTAAAAGTGAAATAGAATCAACAAATTGAGCATTTTTAAAACAGATCATTAAGCAGTTTCCTATGACTTTGCACGAATACTATAAGCAATATAAGTATTTTCTTTTTCTTTTTTATTCATATAAAATTCGTTTTTTATTATTTTTTATGGATAAAGACTAGCGTTATGCTCACTCCATCTTACCGAACTTCAGAATTAAATGGGGCAAAAAAATGCAGTTCTCTAAACTTAAATTCGCTGTAGCAGCAGCACTAATTTCAACCACATCTTTCAGCGTTGCTGCAAAAGATTTTTTAAATGTCTCTTATGATCCTACACGAGAATTGTACGATAATTTTAACAAGCAATTTGCAACATTTTGGAAATCTAAAACGGGCCAAGACATCCAATTTAAACAATCACATGGTGGTTCTGGTAAACAAGCCCGTGCTGTAATTGATGGTTTGCAAGCAGATGTTGTGACTTTAGCATTGGCCGCAGATATTGATGCAATTGCGCAAAATACAAATTTATTGCCAAAAGACTGGCAAAAGAAATTCCCACAAAACTCTACACCTTACACATCAACAATCGTTTTCCTCGTCCGTAAAGGTAACCCGAAAGGCATCAAAGACTGGGGTGATTTGGTAAAACCAGGTGTAGAAATTGTAACACCAAACCCTAAAACTTCAGGTGGTGCACGCTGGAACTATTTGGCAGCATGGGCTTGGGCAAAACATAAATATGGTTCAGACGCGAAAGCACAAGAGTTTGTACGTCAAATTTATAAACAAACTAAAGTACTTGATTCTGGTGCACGTGGTTCTACTACAACATTTGCAGAACGCGGTATTGGCGATGTGTTATTAGCTTGGGAAAATGAAGCGTATTTATCTACACGTGAACAACCGGGTAAATTTGAAATCATTACCCCATCACTATCGATCTTAGCAGAACCCCCTGTCGCGATTGTTGAAAAGAATGCTGAAAAAGACGGTAACTTAAACTTAGCGAAAGCATATTTAAACTATCTGTATTCACCTGCTGGTCAAGACATTGCAGCGAAAAACTTCTATCGTCCGCGTAATGCAGCAATTTTGCAAAAGTATGCGACAACCTTCAAACCGTTAAAATTGGTCACAATTGACAAAGAGTTTGGCGGTTGGACTAAAGTTCAAAAGCAACATTTTGAAAATAATGGTGTTTTTGATCAAATCGTAAAAGCCAATGCAAGCAGCAAATAACTGTTTAAAATAAACTTAAACGAAAGGAAATAGGAGCATAGACATGATTCATACAATTATTGTTCCAGGCGTTGGTGGTAGTGATTACGATCACTGGCAATCTAAATTACAACGTGAACTCATGTCTTGCTCGCGCGTACAACAACAAGATTGGAACTTACCTATTCTGAAGGACTGGATTGCCCAATTTGTTGCGACTGTCGTCAATTCTGAACAACCTGTTCAAATTGTTGCACATAGTTTCGGATGTTTAACCACGGTTGCTGCTTTGGCTCAACATCCTGAAATTGTAGCTAAAGTAAGAAAAATTATTTTAGTTGCACCAGCTAATCCAGCACGTTTTGGTGAGGCTGGTTTTGCTCGAAACAGTATGGGTGACTATGAAGCTTATTTTCATGAATTGAAAATAACTGTGCCTGCTGAAATGATTATTTCTGAAAATGATCCTTGGTTGAATTTTGAGGATGCACAAAAGCTGGCAAAAGCATGGAAAATTAGACCTCGAAATTTAGGTCAAGTTGGGCATATCAATGTTGCATCAGGCTTTGGGCACTTTCCTGAAATTTATGATCATTTGATTTTTAATCAGCAAAACTTCTTTATCAGTAATACTGATGACAACAAGTTGTTATTTAAATTTGCAATTTAATCATTGCCTTTTAAGCTTGCAAAATCGTTTTAAATTTGCTTATTGATTTCAATAAGCTTTCTCTCTTTTGAGGAGTCATCATGTCGCAGCGATCCCGAGTGCTGCCAGGTTTTGGTCTTTCACTAGGCTTCACCCTAGCGTATCTATCATTAATAGTACTGATACCACTGTCTGCTGTATTCATAAAATCATTAGGCGTAGGTTGGGATGGTTTGTGGGAAATCTTGAGCTCTGAACGTATTTTAAAATCATTACAGCTCAGTTTTACCACCGCCCTCATTGCAGCCTTAATCAATGTCATTTTCGGATTTTTATTGGCTTGGTGCTTAGTCCGTTATTCATTTCCTGGTAAACGTATAGTCGATGCATTGGTGGACTTACCCTTTGCATTACCTACAGCGGTCGCAGGTATTGCGTTAACCTCTTTATATGCATCAACAGGTTGGATTGGTCATTTGCTTGAGCCTTTAGGGATTAAAATTGCCTATACCTCACTGGGTATTACGCTTGCTTTAATTTTTATTGGTATTCCTTTTGTGGTTCGTACAGTCCAGCCTGTTTTAAGTGATCTTGAAACTGAGCTAGAAGAAGCCGCTTCGGCATTGGGTGCAAACCGTTTTCAGATCGTAACAAGAATCATTTTACCGATTTTGTTTCCTGCATTACTGACTGGCTTTGCGTTGGCATTTGCTCGTGGTGTGGGTGAATATGGTTCGGTAATCTTTATTGCGGGAAATATTCCTTACGAAACTGAAATTGCTCCGTTAATGATCATTACGCGCCTTGAAGAATATGATTATGCAGGTGCAACGACAATTGCAGTTGTGATGCTGGTGATTTCTTTCTTTATCTTGTTCCTGATTAACTTGATACAGGCTTGGGCTAGTCGCCGTACAGGGAGAACAGCACGATGAGCTTAAATACCAATAGCAATGCTTTGGCAGAAAAATTGCAATCTCGTGATGCGACACGTGAACCGGCATGGGTACGTAATACCTTACTGATTATTGGTCTGATTTTCTTTTTAGGCTGCTTAATTCTACCGTTGGTGCTTATTTTTGTTGAAGCATTTAAACAAGGGGTTCAAGTCTACTTTGCCTCACTAGTTGACCCTTATACTTTATCTGCAGTCAAACTCACATTATTGACTGCAGCCATTGCAGTACCTTTGAATGTGATTTTTGGTGTTACAGCAGCATGGTGTGTCGCCAAGTTTAATTTCCGTGGAAAATCATTCTTAACCACCATTATTGATACACCATTTTCAGTCTCACCCGTCATTGCTGGTTTAATGTTGGTTTTAATCTTTGGTTCACAAGGTTGGATTGGATCATGGTTAATTGAAAATGATATTAAAATCCTCTATGCAACACCGGCCATTATCCTTGCCACTGTATTTATTACTGTTCCTTTTGTGGCACGTGAATTGATTCCATTGATGGAAGCACAAGGTACGGAAGAAGAAGAAGCTGCGATTGTACTCGGAGCTTCTGGTTGGCAAACCTTTTGGAAAATCACCATTCCAAATATCAAATGGGGTCTTATTTATGGCGTGATTTTGTGTAATGCACGTGCCATGGGTGAATTCGGTGCAGTATCTGTGGTTTCAGGACATATTCGTGGCGAAACCAATACCTTACCGTTGCATATTGAAATTTTATATAACGAACCAAATTCGATTAGTGCTGCTTTTGCGGTCTCAACACTGTTAGCATTCTTAGCCATTTTTACCCTGATTTTAAAAACATGGGTTGAATATCGCCAAGAAAAACAAGATCGAGAAAGTAAAGAATCAACTATTTCTTAAGGAATTGCACATGAGTATTCAAGTTAAAAATATTGAAAAAAACTTCGGTGCATTCCATGCACTTAAAAACATCTCTTTAGATTTTCCAGAAGGTCAGCTGGTTGCGCTACTTGGCCCTTCTGGCTGTGGTAAAACGACACTACTGCGTATCATTGCTGGTTTAGAATCTACCGATAAAGGGCAAGTCATTCTTGAAGGTACAGATGCGACTAATATTCACGTACGCGAACGACAAGTAGGTTTTGTTTTTCAGCATTACGCATTGTTCCGTCATATGACCGTCTATGACAATGTTGCATTTGGTTTACGTGTTCGTCCAAAAGCAACTCGACCAAATGAAACTGAAATAAAAAAGCGCGTTACCCGTTTACTAGATTTGGTACAGCTCGGTTTCTTAGCAGATCGTTATCCAGCGCAATTGTCTGGCGGTCAACGTCAACGTATTGCATTGGCACGCGCATTGGCTGTTGAACCTCGGGTATTACTCTTAGATGAACCGTTTGGTGCACTGGATGCCAAAGTACGTAAAGAATTACGCCGTTGGTTACGTACTTTACATGATGAATTACATATCACTTCAATCTTTGTTACCCATGATCAAGAAGAAGCCTTAGAAGTTGCTGATCAAATCGTGGTAATGAACAAAGGTGATATTGAACAAATTGGTTCACCGCGTGAAGTTTATGAAAAGCCTGCAACACCTTTTGTATTTGACTTTTTAGGTCAAGCAAACCGTTTTGAAGGTGAAAACCATCAAGGCATCATTCAAATTGGTGAAGATCGCATCCATCTGCCTTCGGCTACACAAACCGCCAATGGTAAAGTGATTGCCTTTGCCCGTCCAAATGAATTGAAAATTCATACGCAACCGACTGAAAATACAATTCAAGCAATTTTCTTACGTGAGTTGTGGATTGCGGGTAAAGTTATGGCAGAGTTACAAGATCGTCAAGGACAACTGATTGAAATTGCTTTAAATCCTGATGAAGCAAAATTACATCAATATCGACCAAATCAAACAGTTTGGGTAAGTGCATCTACACTTCACCTATTTGAAAATCAAGTCGCATAATCGACGACAGGATGAATATTACTCCTATTCATCCACATTTGAGGTATCGAACATCATGAACTTTCAACAATTACGAATTATTCGAGAAACAGTTCGTCAAAATTACAATTTAACTGAAGCATCTGCTGCACTTTATACCTCGCAATCAGGTGTAAGTAAGCATATTAAAGATTTAGAAGATGAATTGGGTGTACAACTTTTTGTTCGTAAAGGTAAACGGTTATTAGGTTTAACTGAACCTGGTCAAGCCCTACTGAGTATTGTTGAACGCATGCTCATTGATGCTGACAATATTAAACGTCTTGCAGACGATTTTAATAAAGTTGATGAAGGTACACTCACCATCGCAACAACACATACACAAGCACGTTATGTGTTACCACCGATCGTGAATTTATTTAAAAAAGCATTTCCAAAAGTTCATTTGATTTTGCAACAAGCCAGTCCTGTGGAAATATCTGAAATGTTATTGCTTGGTTTGGCTGATATCGGTATTGCAACTGAATCACTGACCACTGAAGATAATTTGGGCAGTGTATCTTTCTATAACTGGAAACACAGCATCATTACGCCACAAGATCACCCATTGACTAAGCTTAATCCCAAAGAGATTACCTTAGAAAAATTGGCTGAATTTCCAATTATTACTTATCACGGGGGTTTTACTGGACGTTCTAAAATTGATAAAGCCTTTGAAGATGCCAATTTAGATGTAGACATTGTGATGTCAGCACTGGATGCCGATGTGATCAAAACCTATGTTGAACTGGGAATGGGTGTCGGTATCGTCAATGATGTCGCTTATGACACAGAACGAGATAAGCGTCTAAAACAAATCGATACTGATATTTTTGGTTTAAATACGACATGGATTGCAGTTCGTAAAGGGCATCTACTCCGTGGCTATGGCTATGAGTTTATTTCGCTCTGCTCTCCAGAAGCTGATATCAAAGCATTGAAAAAAATTGCGTATCCTGATGATTAAACTTTGAAATCAATCATCAAGAAAGAAACCATCAAAGAGTCATGATGATTAATGATAGAGAGCTACGGCTCTCTTTTTTATCATTTAAAAATAAAACACAAACTCTTAAGAATAATTAATCTATTTGATTTTATTTAATATTTTATTATGAGCATGCTTTTTTAGTATAAAATTTAGTCTTATCTTAATCACTGATCAATTTATTTTTGGGGGAATGAATGAATTCGATTGCTTGGGGCTTAACCCTTGGAAGTTTTGTTCCTCTTTTTAGCCATGCAGCAGGTATGGAGAAATCTGACCAGTCTATCCTTGCTTTTTTAGAACCACGTCATTATGTAGAGTTGTCTTATGCAGAGCTCTATGCAGATGTTTCAGGACAACTACCCCAACATGAGCAATTCAAACAACTCGGCATTCAAGATTTTTCAACAGGCAACCTTGTTAACAATTACCACTTTGTCAAAGCTGCCGCAAAACTACAAATTGCCTCGCAACTTTCATTTGGACTGATTTATGATCAGCCTTATGGTGTTGATCTCAGTTATGAATATCGCCCACAGAGCTTTGCTGGAAAGCAACTTTTAGAGTCGGGTCAATTTAAGTTTAAAAGCCAAAACCTTTCAATGTTATTGGGTTATCAACCTAGTGCGAATTGGAATATATATACTGGTGGCATTTATCAACAGTTTGAGGGTGAACTCAAAGTCTTTGGAGCAAACTATTCAGCGATGAGTGGTTATCATGCAGAGCTAAAACAAAGTTCAGGTCATGGTTGGCTTGCAGGTCTAAGCTACCAAATTCCAGAGTATGCAGTAAAAACTGCGATTACCTATCGTTCCAAAATCAATCATCAATCGGCAATCAATGAGGATGTTGCAGAGCAAGCTTTAAGTATTCTTCCCTTCGCGAAAACGCAAATCACCACACCTCAATCCATCAATTTGGATCTTCAGACTGGTTTAACACCATCGAATATTCTTTATGGTAATTTGAGGTGGGTCAATTGGAAAGATTTTGAAATTCAACCTAGACAATTTGGTGCAGTGGTTAATATTGCTGCAGAACAATATCCCGAGCTAATCAAACCTTTTAATTTGATTGATTACAACAAAAATCAATGGTCTGCAAAGCTTGGGCTTGCACATATATTTTCACAACAATGGATTGCCACTACGGATATTTCATGGGATTCAGGCACTGCGAATCCCGCTGGAACCTTAAATCCTTCTGATGGCTTTTATGCTTTAGGTTTGGGTGCTTTATATAACATCAATCCGCAGAGCTTTATTTCTTATGGTGTTAAATATTTTAAATTCAATAAAGCAAAAGTTAGCGACTTAGATGCCAATACTTCGATTATTCAAAACTCAACTTTATCTGAAGTGGCTCATAATGATGCTTTTGCCCATGGAATTCGACTTGGCTATCGCTTTTGATTCATCTGAAAATCCAGTTATAAAAAATACCCAGTTCAAAATAAAAAAACGAGCCGAAGCTCGTTTTTTATTACATGATCAACAATCAATTACCAATGGTAGCTTACGCCCACTTTACCAACTGGTAACCATTTATATTTGTCATCATTTGAAATTTTATTCTCTTCACCGCGGATAGCATCACTTAATCGATCGCCATTACCGTTTACTTGGTCTGTACCACTCACTTGTTGCAGTGAAACAGTAGGATTACCTGTATAGTATGCACCTACTTCACCAAATACACCGAAATTCTTGTTGATTTTTGGAGCAAAACCAAAACCTACATATGGTGCAAATTGATTATCGTATTTTTGCTTACCTTTTATCTGAACATCTGATGTAGCATTAAAGTCAGTATTATTCACAGAGAAATTACGGCCCTGAGAAATACGACGCTCTAATCCATATTCATTATCTACATAGCCTACACCAGTAGCAACATATAGACCTTGTGCCCAAACATTTTGGCTTGCGCCCCAAGGACGAATCTCAGCGTTTAAATACGCTAATTTGTTGTCCATGTCTAAGTCATATTTAGATCCATTGATTTTTAAATCATCAGACCAAGAAATATCACCACCGTTATAACCCAGTGCTAAACCAACATAAGGGTTAGCAGTCCAAAGTAAAGCACCACCGTAACCAGTTGTACCGACTTCAAGACGAGCACCTGTAGGAATTAATTGGTTTGCTTCAAATGCATAACCTTGGTCAACAACAGAACCATCTGCCATTGCTAGACCAGAAGCAGATAACGCAGCTGTAACAGCCAATAATTTTAACACTTTCATTTATGTCTCCTCAAAAAATAGAGTTTGTTCTTTAATCATTAATGTGTTTGGACTCAGGACGATCATATGTGATTCTCTGCTCACAATTAATAGATAAATTGATTGCTTTTTGTTATTTTTTGATACAAATAGATATTAATTGTTGTTTTTAAAGAGAATAAGTTAAATAAAAACTTAACAATTCGCTCTTTTGGTTATTTTATTTTAAAT
>Ga0256908_1000099_pt1 | contig 54103 bp, 50 predicted proteins | sample MC6MC0761MT_FD_186331 | JGI IMG/M metagenome (GOLD analysis project Ga0256908, IMG submission 186331) | Metatranscriptome of enriched soil aggregate microbial communities from Iowa State University, Ames, United States - MC6-MC0761-MT... | ecosystem: Environmental > Terrestrial > Soil >... | reverse complement strand
GTCTTAACCCCTTGACCAACGCGGCAATTGTTGTTGTTTTATCGTTTTGGGATTGCAAAGGTAGAATCCTTTTTTTGATTTACCAAATTATTTTATCAAAGATTTTTTGGAACTCGATTTTCCGGCATCCCAGCCCTTGTGTTTACCGCCTTCATGTGGTAGTTTAGGTCGCTCAGGATTGGCTTTGGGAGCGGGTTCTGTGAACTCTTCTTCTCTTAGTAATAGATCGACCTGGTACTCTTCTTCTTTTACCAGATGACCGGTTACAGGATTATAATAACGCCATAATCCATGCTTGGTATACCCTCTGTCAGATGAAATAATCACCATCGTATCATTCAGGGTAACCGGGTTCGTTACCATAAAAGTATCGTATGCATATTTGGAATATATACCCCTGTAATTGCCGATGCAGTATAGCCTGCCTTCATCAAAATACTGCGCCTGTCCATCCAGCACGCCTTGTTTAAATGTTTCGATAGAGATCAGCTGACGCTCCTGGCTCAGCTTGTACCACAGCCCGCTCTTCAGATCATCTTTATAGGTACCGAACTCCATATAGGAGGGATCCCCAAACTGTTCTGGCATGTTAAAGAACCACATACCCTGCTTCTTGCCCAGTTTATCTTTCTTATTCAGATTATCTTCACTGCTCGTCTTTGTCTCTTTGGTCTGTTGTGCATTCAGGGACAGTGGCCGTGCGTTCAAACCCATCATCATCAGTACGGTACCCAGTAATATTTGTTGCGCTTTTTTCATGCTCTAATTTATAATTCACTTTATTCTTATGCCAAAATAACGTAATTTTAGTTTATGCTGTGTATAAGCTATTGTGAAACCTTATTTTTACGGCCTTTCTCTATGCGCATGTACCATTTTTGCATTTGCTTTTTACTGTTGTTCATTCCCGGCATATTACCTGCCCAGGAGCTTTTGTACCAAAAGCCGCTGAACAGTGCCGCAAAGAGTATGACTACCGATGAGCTGGGTAATGTATACATCATCTTCAAAGACAACAGCCTTGTAAAATATAGCCTTAACGGAGACAGCCTGGGCAATTACCGCAGCATACAGAATGGTGATCTGGCCACTGTTGATGCCAGTAACCCGCTCAAGCTCCTGCTTTTCTATCCCGAATATGGTAAAATAACCTTCCTCGACCGTATGCTCAGCCCTAAGAATGAGATGGACCTGAAGAAACTGAACCTCTTTCAGCCCACCGCTGCCGGCATGGCCAGGGACGGCAATATATGGGTATATGATGTACAACTGGCGAAGCTGCAAAAAATTGACGAGCAGCTGAATGTAATGCAGCAAAGCGATGACCTGCGCTCTGCCACCGGCGATGTACTCTTTCCGGTACAGATACTGGACCGTGACCGCAAGATCTATATGGTAGATACCACAAAGGGTATTTTTGTATTTGACCAGTATGCCACCATACTTACGAATATGGATTTGTTCCATGTGAAACAATTACAAGTATTCGATCATACATTAGTATACAGTACCCAACAAAAATGGATTAGTTATGATCTGAATATGATGAAGGAGCAGACCCTACCCCTGCCCGATGATCCGGAATTTATTATGGCCCGGATCGAAAAAGAGCGGATATACTATTTATTTACCCACAAACTGCAAATATTCAGGACAATACACAATTAAAATCATCATTTTTGCGCTATGAACGAATTCGGCCAGATTAATATCAATGAAATTGTCACCATATCGATTACGCTATTTGCCGTGATCGATATACTCGGATCTATACCGGTACTGATCGGTATTAAGAAAAAGATGGGCGATATCAGTGCATTGACGGCAACAGTTGTGTCCGGTGCATTAATGATTCTTTTCTTCCTGGCGGGCAATGATATCCTGAAGTTTATGGGACTGGATGTCTCTTCTTTCGCGATTGCGGGTTCAATCATTATCTTTATCCTGGGTCTGGAGATGATCCTGGGTATAGAATTCTTCAAACCGGACGGTGGCTCGGCCAAGACCGGTAGTATTGTTCCTATTGCCTTTCCCCTGATTGCAGGATCGGGCACCTTAACCACTATTCTTTCTCTGAAATCGGCATACCACCAGTATAATGTCCTCATCGGCATCCTGGTAAACCTGGTGATTATTTTTGTGATTATCCGCTCACTGAATGCTATGGAAAAACTACTGGGGCCTGCGGGCATCCTGGTGATCCGTAAATTCTTCGGGGTAATCCTGATCGCTATTGCCGTAAAGATCTTCAGAGAAAATATGCATTTATAAACAAAAATACCTAGCTACCGTATGAATATCCTCTTCCATACCGGCGCTGCTATAGGAATTATTGCTCTGTGTGCCCAGCATATACCCCGTAACCCCCGACCTGTACAACAGGCCGGCTTCGGCTTATTATGTTTCTCGCTGGGCATGATCACACATGGTATCCTGGATTATATACCCCATAACTACCCGGTGCCGGCAGCCCTGGATGCAAGTCTGGGCCTGATCATTATCTTACTCAATCTTTTATTCGCCAGCGGCCGCTACCGCTTCATTATTTTTTCGGCCTTCCTGGGCAGTGTACTGCCCGACCTGATCGACCTGGCTCCGCAGATCATTAATAAACGTACACATATCGGTATACCCACGCATAGCCCCTATTTTCCCTGGCACTGGAAAGAATTTTCCGGCTCTATATACGGCAGCCATTCGCTGGTGTCGGATATTAACCACATTACCCTGATGGTCTGTGTCCTGCTGGTCTGCCTGGTCTATCGCCGGCACCTCAAAAGATTGTATCTGCAACGCAGATAATGGGCCGCTGATAAGAACACAACATAATTTTAGCCCCTCTTATTTTTCCATCATAATCATTTGGCCTAATTTTGGGCTGCTTTCGCCTTCCTGTATCAGGAAATGCAAAGCTTTTACGTTTATTCATCTGATATAAAATACTTATCTGAAATTATATGAGCAATCATACTTCTTATGGTATCGGTACTAACCTGATCCATGCCGGTGTAGAACCGGACCCAAGCACCGGAGCTATTATGACCCCGATCTTCCAGACCTCAACTTATGTGCAGGATGCTCCTGATGAGCATAAAGGATTTGACTATTCACGTGCCGGCAACCCTACCCGCCAGGCACTGGAAAACGCACTGGCCGGTATCGAACACGGACAGTATGGCCTGGCATTCGGCAGTGGTGTTGCAGCAACAGATGCGGTTATCCGCCTGCTCAATCCCGGTGATGAAGTAATTGCAGCAAATGATATGTACGGCGGTACCTACCGTTTATTTGAGAAGCTGTTTGTAAAATTCGGCATCCGTTTTCATTATGTTGATATGAAGGACCCGGAGAATATCCGCAAAGCCATCAACAGCAATACCAAACTGATCTGGACCGAAACCCCGACCAATCCTCTGATGAACATTACCGACATTGCGGCGATTGCAGCAATATCCAAAGCGGCTAATGTTTTATTATGCGTAGACAATACTTTTGCCTCTCCTTACCTGCAGAATCCACTGGATCTTGGTGCTGATATCGTGATGCACTCTGCAACTAAATACCTGGGTGGACACAGCGATGTGATCCTGGGTGCGCTGATCGTGAATGATAAGCAATTGAGAGATGATCTGTTCTTTATCCAGAAGAGCGCAGGTGCCGTACCGGGACCACAGGACTGTTTCCTGGTGCTGAGAGGGATCAAAACCCTGCATGTACGCATGGATCGCCACTGCGAGAACGGTGCTAAAGTGGCACACTTCCTGCGCAACCATCCTAAGGTAGCTAAAGTGTACTGGGCGGGATTTGAAGACCATCCGGGACATGAGGTGGCGAAAAAACAAATGCGCAATTTCGGTGGCATGATCAGTTTCGAACTGAAAGATGACAGCGCCGAAAACGTAAAACGTATGCTGACCTCTACAAAACTGATCGCCCTGGCAGAAAGCCTTGGTGGTGTAGAATCACTGATCAACCACCCGGCTACGATGACGCATGCTTCTATTCCTCGTGAAGAGCGCATCAAGAACGGTCTTTCCGACGGACTGATCCGACTGAGCACAGGTATCGAAGATGTAGAAGATATTATCAATGATTTAAACCAGGCTATTGGATAAACATAATTTATGGTACCGGCACATGACCGGTACCTTCTGTTTTCAGATAAAGAGGCTGCAGGCTGTGGCCTTATGCTGTCTGCTGCTGCTTACAAGCAATGCTTTTGCACAGCAAAAGGTACCGGCCGCTGATACGACCAAGAACAGTAATACTGCCTTTATCGAGATCCTGAATTCGACCTATACGGATATTGTAAAGCAAGGCACAGAACAGATCACCCGCATAGTAGGCGATGTGAAACTGCGTAACGGCAGTGATATCCTGTACTGTGACAGTGCTGTGCTATACCAGAACCAGAAAGTGGCGGAAGCCTTCGGTAATGTATCGATAGAGCAGGCCGATGGTACACAGGCTTTCGCAGATTACCTGAAATATACCGGTGGTGCCAAGATCGTGTATATGAAGGGCGATGTGGTATTGAACGACAGTAAAGGCAATAGCTTATGGTCTGACGAGGTGGATTATAACCTGGCCACAAAAGTGGGCAAATACTACCATAACGGTACTTTGCAGAATGAAGCGACACTGCTCTCCAGTAAATCGGGCGAGTATAACCTGAAAACAAAAGATGCACGCTTTAAAGGAGATGTTGTGGTGAATGACCCGGAGTATACTGTTACCTCTGAGGATATCGGCTATAATACGGATACCCGCGTGGTAAAATTCTTTGCGCCCTCCATCGTACAAAATGACAATACTTACCTGGTCGCCAAAGCCGGGACCTATGATGCGGAGCATAAAATAGCGAAGTTCAAAGGGCGTTCCAACATCATCCATAATGCACAGTTTATTGAGGCCGATGACCTGAAGTATAACCGTGTCTCTGGCTGGGCTGTAGCTACGGGAAATGTTGTAGCGATCGATACTTCTATGAAAACAACTTTATACAGTGGCTTTGCCATGTATAATGAACTTACAGAGAAAATGACGGCGACCGACCATCCGATCATGAAACGAAAAGATGGTAAGGACAGCATATTTATTATTGCAGATACGGTATTCAGCGAACCGATTGCCAACCTGCAAAGACCTGATGCCGGACCTATTGATACGGCGAAACTGCAGCTGGACAAACTGATCAATGCAATGCAACAAGGTGTGGAAGTGGACAGTACCAAACTACTGTTCCGCCCTTCCGGTAAGGATAGCACTGTATCCTTAACAGGAAAGGACAGTACGGCTCACCTGAAAGGGAAAGACAGCCTGGCTATACAACCCGTAACAGACAGCCTGAATATCCAGGAAGAGCCTGCATTGGAATTGCCACAGATGAATGTGGCTGCAGATGATTCTTTACTGGTAGATACTGATACGGTGTTGGCTGTAGCTGATAGCCTGAAAACCTCATCTGAACGACCGGAAAGGCCGAAGCAACGTATCGGAGAAAATGCTTCGCAAAAGGTTTTTGAAAACGGTGATGGGAAAGAGGCCGATAAGCCGAGGTATTTTATTGCCTTCCGTCATGTGAAGGTATATGCCGATTCGGCTCAGGCCAAATGTGACAGCTTACGCTATGCACAGTCTGATTCATTAATGATCCTCTATAAAAATCCTGTGGTATGGGGACGTAAAAGCCAGATACTGGGCGATACGATTTATGCCCTGCTGGACAGCAGCAAGATACAAGAGGTGTATGTGCCCAAAAATGCGATTGTGATCCAGCAGAATGGCCCGGAAACAGCGGGTATGTATGACCAGATCCAGGGTAACCGGATTCATGCTTTTTTTGTAAATAACGAACTGGACTCTGCTGTAGCCTATCCTAATGCAGAAACGATTTATTTCCCGAAAGATGATGAAGAGGCTTATATAGGGGCATCCAGGGCATCGAGCAACAGGTTGCGGATACAGTTTAAAAACCGTAAGGTAAAAATGATCTATTACCTGACCGATTTCAAACAAACAATGACCCCAATGATGCAGGCCGATCCGCAAAGCCTGCGCCTGAGCAGGTTCAAGTGGCGTGAAGCTGAAAGACCGAAATCGCTGGAAGAGTTACTGGAACATGCTACTCCATTCCAAAGGGAACAGATACTGGGCAAAAAGGCTGATCAGGAAAAAGAACCGGATGCTACAGATTCCAAACCCAAAACAGAAAAAGGAAGTAAGCCTAAAAAGAAAATAAAGAGAAAATAATCATAGCAAAAGGAGCCCAATGGGCTCCTTCTCTATTTGGGTTGGTATGAATGATGAAAAAAACCTATTGCTTACTGATGCGTAAAGTTTGTACCGCATCACCAGCAGTGATTTTGAGGACATATACACCTTTTGCTAAATGGTGCATATCTATTCCTGTTACAGGTTTTGCAGCACTGTATACTTCCTCACCAATGATATTGTACATTTTTACGGTTGCATTATTTACCTGTGTTTTCCAGCTGATATTCAGTTTATCGGTAACCGGATTAGGATACACGCCCGCTAATGCTACTGTAACGTTGGTCAGTGCAGTAGGACTGGTTGGTTTTACTTTTGTTGCCGTCTGGGTGAAGTTTCTGTTGCCGATGGCACTACCGGAAGCATCTACAGTTATATGCTCATCTGCAATGGTTTCAAAATTAAGGGCATCAGGGAAGATTGTATATGATCCTGCAGGCAGGTTTGCAAAAGAGTAATGGCCTTGTGCATCTGTAGTAGTATGTGCAACTACTTTATCCGTTGCCTCATCTTTCAGGTAAATATCCATGTTGCTTACAGGATCTCCCACAGCCAGGGTTTGCCCTGCTCCAGGTCGGTTGGCTCCCTGGGTCACATCACCTCCGATAAAGCCAGGACCGGTCGTCTGCGCACCGCTGAGCATAAAGATGTTTTGGGCGTATACAGGCATAGCATTCGTATGATTAATGGTAGCAGCACTGTACCAGTATATAGAGCTGGTATGATAGGTAGGTACCATATACAAGCCGCCATTATTAATATTCATTAAGTCCTGAGCCTTTACGAGATAATCGCCATTAGGTTTACCAGCAAAGTTATACGCTACATAAATGGCATTGGTGGCACTTACGATCTGGGAGTCAACAGCGGTCAGCATATTGGTATTTGCATCGTGCTGAATGAGCCATACTTTAAAGGACAGGTTAGGGTAAACATAAGTAGGGTTTGCAATGCTATCATACGGTGCAAAAATGTTACCATAGAGATTGGCATTGGGAGCAGGCGGACCTGTAACCACAACGGTTTGCGTATCGTTTGCATTGCAAGAACCCAATACGGAAGAATCTGACATGGAAAGGACCACCTTATACACACCCGGAGCATTAAAGGTATATTGTGCAGTGCTGCCATTACCCCCAATGGAATTCATGTACGTCAGATATGAATTGTTTGTCAGCAACAGCAGTGCATAAGACTGGTACGAGCTGCTGCTGGCCACAGTCGTATTGGTAAATGTGTACGTTAACGTGTTAGAACCCGTTTGCGCATAAGTAAAGTCAGGGTTACAGGAAGGTTGCTGTGCATTTGCAGAACCGGATAGCAGCCATCCGGCCGCAAGGATAACAAGCGATAAAAATGTGCTTTTCATAATGATCATTTAAGGTTACAGAATAAATGGGGATTTAAAAATTAGTTGTCTTAATGGTAATGACGATTGGTCAAAGCAGTTTGTTAGTATGCCAATCATTATTTTTTGCGGGTACCGAACAGTTTATATCCTACAGACAATCTAAAATAGGCCTGGGAAAATACTTGTTGTATACTCGGTTCTGTGAGACTACTATAACCGGAAAGATTTTGTTGCATCAGCAGATCGATCATTAATTTCTCGCGGAGGGTATAACTAAGACCAAGACTATAGCCAAAACGCATGGGGCTTGTATTGGCGGGTAATGCCAATGGCTTGTACTCAGCAAATGATGTGCTGCCGGGATGAGCAAATTTTGCAGATGCGGCGGGCGCCAAAGTGTCTGCAGTGTTCAGCACGGTATCGGTAATCGTAAGGCCCGATATTGTCTGCAGTTTATTGTTCCAAAGCACAAGCTTCCCAAAAGTAAAATTCACCCCTGCCATAACCGAAAACTGCGGGTTTATTTTATAGCGGAGGAAAAGCGGTAATTCCAGTTCCGTAAAGTTCTTTTTCATTTCTACAGAAGCGATTATAGAATCATACGTTTGCCGGTATGCATAATCATATGTATATCCGGAACTATCATCTCCCCGGACATTGAACATCCTGGAAGTAGTTGCTCCGGCCTGGAAATAGTTACCAGCCTGGATCAGCGTACGATTCAACTGCGCCACTTTAATGCCGGGCTGCAATAAAAAGCTCCACCGGTCTGAAAGTTGTACTTCTCCGAATACAGAACCCACATATTTACCCGATGTAAAACTACTGAAGCCGGTTTCATACCCGGCTTTAATCCCCAGAAAGAGGTCCAGGAATTTCCTGATTTTCTGTTCTTCAGCAACGGTCATTTTTTGTGCTGGCGGTAGTTTAACCGCCACCTGTTGCTGCATTTTCTTTTCCGACAGGCGGGCCACTTTACCGCGTGTTACCATTTCCTCTTTCCCCGCGGCTTCTACCCTATCTTCGGATGCTTTTGCTGCGGCAGGTTCTATGTTTTCTATTCCATAGTTTGCTGCGGCATTTTGCTCCGGAACGTATTTTCGTTGCACCGCATTGGAGGTATCTGAAGCGCCCTTAAATGCAACTTTATGAAATACGATAGTCTCCGGCGATTGGTCTGTAATATCCGGCGGCTCCGGTGCATTATCCTGCGCGGTATTGTCCGATGTAATCCTATCTTTATTGCGTTCCGGTATTTCGACAGCATTTCGGTCATTCGCTATCTTTCCTCCCGTAACCATAGGCTCAAGAGGTGTACTGAATGCCTGTTCCGGTTGTACAGGCTTACCCGAATATGGTATATTCTTACCTGCCTTCACGGCTACATTTTCTTTTAATGATCTGCCCCCGATAGTATTGTATTGAGCAGGAGCAGGGGCGATAAGGCCGCTTACCGTCTTCGCTGCGCTGCTACGGCCCAAAGGTTCTGGAACCGATGATAAGGTATGCTTGGCCTTATTATGTTGCTCCATAGCAGAGGCTCTTGTATTAGCGGCAATGCGGGCAACGTCCTCCTGATGTTCCATGTGCTGTTGTGCTGCTTTTCCGGCCTCTGGCTCTGTGTCCACAATAGCCTTTGCTGGTGCTATTGTAGGATGTTCAGCTGCATCACCCTGCCCAGAGATACTGCGCTCTTTGCCCGCTATTAATGCCTGTCCGGACTGATGTTGTACCGGTAAAGAGGCACCGCTCCACAAATAGGCAATGCCCCCTACTGCAACGATCAGTGCTGCGAGCGATGCAATAAACCCTTTGCCGAAAGCCCGGTGTTCAGGAGGATGAGGATGCTCTTTCAATTTTTCTTCCAGGCCCTCCCATACCGATGCCGGGGGCTGCTCACGGGAACCCGCCAGTTGCTCCAGGAAAAATTGATCAATATTTTTTTTATTCTTATCCATTGCTCACATTAAAGCGTCAATCTTTTCTTTTAATCTGCGTCGTGCATCGCTTAAATGCCACCTGCTGTTGTTTTCAGTTATACCCAGCAACTGTCCTATTTCTTTATGAGAGAAATCGTCAAATACAAATAAGTTAAATACACTTCTCTGGACATCGGGCAAACTATGAATCAGGGCGATCAGTTCATGATAAGCCAGTTTACCAATACTCGTTTCGGGAACAGGAATCTCCTGCTCTGTCAGTTCTGTTCGTACAATCTGGTCCTGTTTTATCTTTTTACGTAAAAAATCCATTGTGGCATTGACCGTAATCCGGTACATCCAGCCTTCAAAGGAACCTGTAAAGGTATATTGCTCTATATGGGTCAGAATCTTAAAGAAGGCCTCATTCAGAATTTCTCCAGCATGGGCTGCATCATACACATACCTGCGGATGGTTGCATACAATTCGGGGGCATAGCGATCATACAACTTCTTTTGCGCACGTTTATCTTTTGCAATGCATTGCTCAATAAGCATAGCCAACGGCGCTTCAATACCTGAAACGCTGTTGTCCATTTGTATGATTGCGGGTTGTTTTTCGTCGAGTTTCAAAATGCCTTATGGGATCTGGTATACACATGCAAAGGGTGCTTCCTTAGCAATGACGTTCCAAAATAATCAAACGTTAGGATTTATTTTATTATTTATAAAACAATATCACACGATAGTGATATCCGCATTGATACGGTTTCAGGTTAAACCCTGAAAAGCCTGCATCTATACGTTAAATACTCTATACACAAAGCTGGTTATACCCATAAAAAGAAGAGCGGCACCCGGTGCCGCTCTTCTTTTTATCATCAGGGAACTGTTATAGCTTCTGTACTTTAACCGTTCCGCTGCGTTGTGCATCTTTATACTGGATAAAGTATGCGCCGGCAGGAGCAGATTGCAGGTTCAGCGTTTTCAGGTTGCCATTCATATGGTCTTCCAGGATCACTTTACCAGTAATATCCATTACCTGTATAGTCGCATTTTTCACGGCTCCTTCAACCAGCAGATTAACCTCCGCAGTAGCCGGGTTAGGGAATGCATAACAGAACGTTGAGGCTGCTACAGATCCGGCGCTACTTGGCAGGAATGGTTTCACTTCGTAAATACTTAAGGTGGAAGAAACCTCATTGGCCAGGATCACATAAGGTTTTCCGGTCGGAGAGCTTACAGAATCGATATAGATGATCCCCTCTGCACCATTGTCTCCCCCATAGGCAGCCAGGTTGCGGGTATTTTTATAATCAACAAATACCGGTGCGGCAGGATTGGTAATGTCATATGCCATACAACCACCGGTTCTTTCCAGGGCGATAAAGGCATAATGCTTATCTCCGATCTTCGCTACAGCAATGCCTTCCGGCTCAGGGCCTTTATCATCACTACGATTTTTGAACGTATTATTACTATTGCTCGCATTAAATACTGCATGGTATTGCGGATGCAGTGCCGTGATCAGTTCAAAATCCTGTCCGTTATCTGAAACCAGTGCGCCGGTCGTTCCGTTCCAGATAGAGAAAGAACGGCTACCAAATGCATGAATTTCATCAAAGTCACCATCACCGTCTGTATCTCCGGAAGCGGTAGTCACATTCAAGCGACCCAGGTTCGCTTTCAGGAAGGCCGCATTAGGGAATGCCACCGGATCCAGTGTATAAGTAGCTGCACCTAAGCGTACCGCTTCTTCGTAAGCATTGTACTCGCGGGCATCACCCTCATTGGCCGTAACCAGATATGTTTGTCCGTTAACGGAATAAGAGGCAATCGCATCCGGCATATACAAACCCTTGATCGGCCAGTTAGCCAGGGCAATACTGTCGCTCTGGTCATTCACATCCAGTGCATTCTTGGTCAGGCTATGGTCTTTCGTTCCTAAAGGCAATACATCGGTAATCGTGCTTGTTGCCAGGTCTATTACTGCAATGGCATTATTTTCCTGGCAGGTAACCCAGGCCTTGGTATTATCGGCCGAAATAGTAATGTACTCCGGCTCCATGTCCTGTGCTACGCTCGCATTAGGTCCGAAGATGCGTACTCCGGCAGCTTTCAGCGTGGCCGCCTGTGCATTAAAGGCAGAGAAGTCTGCTGTAGATACATTGCTCTGTGTCAGATTTGCTACACCACCGCTGATATCAATGATCGATACAGAACCTTCCGGATCGATAGTATAGTCAGACTTAGGTTGTCCTTCATTAGCCGTCAGTACTTTATTACCATCTGGGGTGAAAGTAATCATGTCCGGCATAGCACCTACAGTTACCGATTTAATGAACACCCCATTTGTGTCGAAGAACACGGCCTTACCCGGATTTTCCGGTACCAGGTCTTCTACTGCCGTTACTACCACACCATTCTTTGTGGCTACAGAATTGATGTTGCCATAAGTCGGATTGATCGCGATGGAGTTCACCGCTACAGGATTGGCCGGATTATGAAAATCTACGATATCAATTTTACCCCCAATAGAGTTGGCAATGAACAAGCGTTTAGATTGCTTGTCGTAGGCAACGATCTCAGCAGAGTTGTTGCCTGCTGTATGGTTCTGATAAGAAGTAACATGGTTCAGGAAGTCAGATTTTGTCGCTACCGGTGCCTGCTTATCATCATCCAGGATGAAGGCAGTGAAGAGATTGGCACTTGCAACTGGCAAGGTTACATTTACCGGGTTGGCAAAGCGTACGGCAAAGTATTCTGCATTTTCAGGAATATTATCATTGGCAATGGTGATCGTAATGGTATCATTTACATTATTAGCACCGGCAGGCCAGTTAAAGGTCAGGTTAGCCGGCATCGTAAAGTCTGTGCCGCTGGTAGCGGTACCACCAGGAATCAGTTCGATATCTACCGCAGCAGGATTGGCAATGCCCCCTACTATATTCGCTACGATTTTCAGCTCCAGTTGCTGCTCATTTACCGCAACGGCGCTGCCGACAAAGCTGATGATGCCGTTTGTTGGTGTAACCGCAGGCGCAGGATATACACCTGGTGTAGCTCTTACGGTACCACCCGCTGGAGCTGGATTCACTTCATTTACCGGAACGATCCAGTTTGCACCCACATTATTGTCAAGCGTAGCAGCAGTCAGTTCGTAAGAGAAACCGTACAGACCGGCAGGACTCGCTGGCCAGCCGTTTGTACCGGCATAATAGTGCACAGAGTCCAGCGTCTGATTTAATGAGTTACGGATCACCAGGATATCGTCAGAAGAGCTTAAACCCGCGCCCAGCATATAGATAACCGGTACATTCAGGATTGTATCTGCGGTATTAGGACTGGTAGAGAATACTACATTAGCACCCGCAGGCAGGTTCAGCACCGGGAAGTTGCCACTGGTACCCTCGGCCCATTTCAGGCCACCCAAGGCAGCGGTTGTGGTGCCGGCATTATATACCTCGATCATCTCCATATTATTCGGAGAGTGGATGATTTCTGTAATCACAAGATTAGGGGAAGACTGGTTCCAGATAAGGTCTGCCGTATCCGCAACATTCGCAATACCATTTGCATTCACGACACCATTAATGGCCAGTGTATAAGCGGTACCATCAACCAGCGGAGCATGGGTCAGCACCACAGAGTCTGCAGCAGCCAGCGTTGCAGCTGTTACGGCCAGAGACGGATTCAGTACATAATGACTAGTATTGGTTGCAGAAGCAGCAGTCACCGCCTGGTTGAACTTTACAGAGGTACTGGTTGCACTGTTTTGTCTGAATGATGCGACAACAGGTGCCGGATTCGGTGCCGGTGGCGGGTATACACCCGGTGTAGCCCAGATAGGACCGGAAGCAGAGGAAACAATATTTTGTGTGGTTGCGGTCCAGTTGACCCCTGCATTATTATCCAGCGCGGCATTATTCAGCTCTATAGAATAGCCATAATATGTACCGGCCGGTGTTGCAGGCCAGCCTGCTGTACCCACCTGGTAGGCAACGGAATCAATAATAGCACCGCTGGCATTTTTGATTACCAGGATGTCAGAGGCAGATCCTAAACCCGCACCCAGCAGGTTATACGTGCCGCCACCTAAAAGACTGGCAGCAGAAGTCGTATTGGTTGCAAATAATACTTTACCCCCTGCCGGCAGCATCTGCGCCGGGAAGTTGCCGGTTGTACCATTGGTAAAGTACAAACCTGTAAGGTCTGCGGCAGTTGTACCCGCATTATAGACTTCGATCATCTCAATATCATTCGGAGAGTGAATGATCTCGGCAATCACCAGGTTAGGTAAAGGACTGGTCGTAACCGGATCACCTTTAACCGTAACCATATCGAAACGCCAGGTACCGCCTGTACCATAGGTACCGGTTGAGGAGCTGGCATTATATGCAGTGGAAGATGGCGCAAAAGCCGCTACTACTCTGAATCCTGCAGTTGCATTATTGTTGAGCCCGGTAATGGCTGAAAGGTTAAAAGAACGGCTGTTCCATACATCGCCCGATTGTGCAGAAGCAGTATCAACATCTACCCATACCGGATTGGCTGCGCTGGCATTCAGGGTATACTGCAGCTGCATATGTGCCGGGCCGGTATTGCTGTGTCGCTGATCAAATGTAAGGCGTATATTCTGATAGCCTGCGGTAGAGGCAGAAAATGCGATACCGGCGGTTTTATTGGCTGTGCCCTGTGTCGGGAAGGTGGTCAGGCCCAGACCGGAGTTATCGACAGTAGCCGGATCTGATGAGCCTCCGTTAGACGCTCCGCTGGCAAAGGAGGCTGCTGTGCCCCCTATGGTGGCCATTGTGCCTGTACCCAGCGAAGGACTCATGGTTCCCGTACCCGTATTATTGTCCGGCGTCGGAGAATTAAAGTTCCATTGGGTAATGTTGGTCTGTGCAAACAGTGATACTCCGCTCATACAGCTCACTGCAGCCAGCACTACTGATCTGGTCAAAATCTTATTCATGGTTACAAAATTGATAATCCGCAAATATGCCAGTACAGTGTTACATCAATATGTACTCAGAATTATGTTATTATGAATATTCTGAAAACAAATACATTAAGCACATTTTCTCTCTGAATTGAGTCCTATTCTTGCAGACATGAAATATATATATTATATTTAAGCACCCTAATCAACTCACGATGAACCATATTATCAGAATTAAGTCCCTTATTCTGCTTTTCCTGCTTTGCGGTATATATACTGCAAATGCCCAGGGAGAGAATAATCACTGGGTGTTCGGTGCGGGTGATCATATCGACTTTAATGTCAATCCGCCGACCTATCTGCAAAATACAAACATGCTGACTATGGAAAGTTCGGCTACAGTAAGTGATGCTCAGGGCAACCTGCTGTTCTATACCATCGGTTGCCGCATCTGGGACCGTAATGGCAATGAAATGCCCAACGCAACCGGACTTAAAGGAAACGGTCCTAACTTTAATGGATATGGATATGGATCCGGACAGGATTGTGTACAGACATTACCCAACCCTGCAAATCCGGAACAGTATTATGTATTTTCAGGAAGTCCGCTTGAAGAGGCTTCCGATACGATTTTCTACCATATTGTAGACATGAGTCTGAACAATGGTTTGGGAGATGTTGTCCCATCCTCCAAAAACAGTGTGCTATATGGTTCCGGAAACCTGCTGGAGATGTCGGCTATTACATACGGGCCCTGCAACAGCTACTGGTTTATTTTTGCCACCAGCACACCGAATGATTGCCAGCTCCATGCCTGCCGCGTGAGTGAAACAGGCATAGGATCGCCGGTTTCCTCACCTACGATTATCGGCTCTCCTTATATACGTTCGCTTAAAATAAGTGATAATAACCCGGTAGCTTATGCTGTAGTATCGGGTAATATCATACGGGCTGCTTTCGATCATACCTCCGGACTGTTCAGCAATTTTGAAACCATTCCCAATTCTCTCGCCGGCACTGCACTGGAGCTCTCCCCGGACTGGAACTTTTTGTATTTGTCTGGTATTTCAAATCAGGCTATCAGGCAATATAATATACAGCTCTATCCTAATCTGACGGCCATTGGCTCGTCTGCCGTACCTTTACTGACAGGGATTACCAATCCCTTTGTTGCGGGCAATGCCGCTTATAACATCCGTCTGGGGCCGGATAACAAAATATATTTCGTCAATTATGAGTATAACCCTGTGACCGGGTACAGCGCATTACTGGCCAGAATAGAACAGCCCAACCTCCCGGGTATGGCTGCCACAGTAAATCCTGCCTATACTCCATTCCTTAGCGGATGGGCTAATTACGATAATTTACAAATGAGCACGCGCTCCCTTACCAGACGTAGCAGGGATACCATAACCAGCAACGATACTACCATACACAGACTGGCATTGTACTGTGCCGGAGACAGCCTGATCTTAAGCAGTACTCATGCCAATACTACCTACTCTGAATGGAACACCGGACATACCACTGCCCAGGATACCATATATCAGCCAGGGATATACTGGCTGCGCTCTTATACCAGTGACTGTCTTTTATACATAGACACCTTTATTGTGACTATGAAAGAAGCTCCTCAGCTGCTGGGCGCAGATACTGCTATTTGCGATGGCGATCTCTATACCCTGCTGATAAACGATCCCAATGCTGATGCTTATTTATGGAGCAATGGCAGCACCGCTCCGTCCATTACCATAACTGAGGCCGGCGCTTACCATGTACAGGTACAGATACGTAACTGCACTTTTTCCGATACCATCAATATCAGTACTATAAATCCGGAAGTTGACCTGCTGCATGAGGATACCCTCATATGCAAAGGCAGTAATGTGCTGCTGGAAGCGGTCAGTAATATCGGCGATGTCATCCACTGGAATACAGGACAAACGGGCCCATCGATTTATATCAACAGTGCCGGAATATATAAGGCCTATACGGAAAACAAATGTGGTATACGGGCCGATTCGGTACGGATCACAGATATGGACTGCAACTGCAGGCCCATAGCTCCTAATGCCTTTACTCCAAACGGCGATGGACGCAATGATATATTCATGCCGGTATTTAACCCCGATTGTGATGCCTTGTATTATGAACTGAAGATCTACAACCGATACGGGCAACTGGTATATATGACGAACAGACAAGGCACAGGATGGGACGGTACTTACAGCAATAACAGACTGGCCGATGCAGGTGTATATTTCTACACCATAAGTCTTACTAACCGATACGGATATACAGACAAGCAATTGCTGAAAGGCGATATTACCCTGGTACGATAAAATACATTTTACCCAAACGAATCAATAGTTATGCCATGAAGTACAAATGTTTCCTTTATTATATTTTATTCATCGCCTCTTTTTGTTCTGCGGATAAAAGCAATGCACAAGGTGAGAATAATCACTGGCATTTTGGTACGGGACATCATCTAAACTTTAATGCTAACCCTTCGGTATATACCCCCAACTCTACCATAGCAACCTATGAGAGCAGTGCTACGGTAAGCGATGCACAGGGCAATCTGCTTTTTTATACCGTCGGATGCCGTATCTGGGACCGGAATGGCAACGAGATGCCCAATGCAACCGGCCTGAAAGGCAATAACGCCACCTCTGGTATTGCGACTAATTATGGTTCGGGACAGGATTGTGTACAAACCTTGCCCAATCCTGCCAACCCCAATCAGTATTACGTATTCTCGGCCAGGTCCGTGGAAGAAAATTCCGATTCGATATACTACCATATAGTGGACATGAGCCTGAATGGCGGACTGGGAGATGTGGTACCTTCTTCCAAAAATACCGTACTGTTCGGAGGCCCGCACTTCTCCCTGTCCGAGTTTATGACGGTTACTTATGGAGATTGCAACAGCTACTGGTACATCGTGACTATGGATGCACCGTATAATTGTGCATATTATGCCTATAAAATAGATGAAAACGGGGTCAGTACGACACCCGTAATTTCGACGCCTGGTTTTATTACAACGTATATCACGCTTACAGGATTGACCAAAATACTTCCGCTTTCGCAAACGGCTTACCGGACAACACTCAACGGGATTTTGCGGTCTGAATTTAATAAATACACAGGACAGTTTACTAATTTTGAACTGATACCGGATATCAATACGTTCCGCTTTGAATGTTCGCCGGATGAACAATTAATGTACGTAACGACCAACAATGGTTTGCAGCAGCTGAACCTGCAATTATACCCCAACCTGGCAGCTATCGCGGCCTCAGCCACCACTATCGCTCCGGGCAATACCTACTCTGATTTAAGACTGGGCCCGGACGGAAAAATTTATCGTACCGATCCTATAACCAGTAGTCTGGCGCGGATAGAACAACCTAATGTTCCGGGAACCGGTTGCACATACACTCCATTATATACCAATACTCTGGCACAGACTATCTTAATGAGACTGGGCGCTACAGCACTAAGGATAACGAAGGTCGACACCATCAGCAATACCAATCTTATACCTGTAGCAATGCTGTGCCCGGATGATAGTGTAACGATCAATAGTCCGCATCAGAATATTGCGTCTTATAATTGGGATAACGGCAGTACAGCAGCCGGCAGGACTATATATCAGCCCGGCAGCTATTGGGTACAATCGCTCTCCCAGGATTGTCATTTATATACCGATACTTTCCGTGCAGCGGTCATTCCTCCACCCCGATTATTGCCAGGCGACACCAGCATCTGCAAAGGTGCTGCGATTACGATTGATGCCTTTGACCCTGGATTGGATACATACACCTGGAACGACGGCAGTACTACAGCTGCAATCACTATCCATAGCGCAGGTACTTATTATGTAGTGGCGTCTAATGGCCCCTGCACCTTTACCGATACTATTGAACTTGGGATCATTACACCTGAAATACATATACTGCAGGCAGATACACTGATCTGCGCCGGAAGTAACCTGCCGTTGCAGGCCGAAAGCAATCTCAATAGCAGCCTGCACTGGAGCAATGGTCAATCCGGCAATAATGCTACCGTACAGGCCGCCGGGGTATATATTGTATACGCAGAAAATATATGTGGTACGCAATCGGACTCTATCACCATTACGGATATGGACTGTAACTGCAGACCTATTGTTCCCAATGCGTTTACGCCCAACGGTGATGGCCGCAATGATATATTCATGCCGGTGTTTAACCCCGATTGTGATGCTTTGTATTATGAACTGAAGATCTATAACCGTTACGGGCAACTGATATACATGACCAACCGCAAAGGAACCGGATGGGACGGTACTTACAGTAATAACCGGCCGGCCGATGCTGGTGTGTATTTCTATAACATCAAACTATCGAACCGATACGGTGATACGGAGGCCACACTCATCAACGGAGACCTTAACCTGATCCGCTAAGGGCAATAAAAAATCCCCGGAAATGATCCGGGGATTTTTTATTATATGTTTGAGATAAAGATTACAGGTTACCTCTTTTCGCCTGCTCTCTTTCGATGCTTTCAAATAATGCTTTGAAGTTACCTGCACCGAAGCTTTGCGCTCCGTGACGTTCGATAATTTCGAAGAACAAGGTTGGACGGTCTTCTACCGGTTTGGTGAAGATCTGTAACAGGTAGCCTTCTTCATCGCGGTCTACCAGGATACCTAATGATTGTAGTTTTTTGATATCTTCGTCGATAGATCCTACGCGCTCAGGCAACATTTCATAATATGCTTCAGGCGGTGCGCTCAGGAATTCTACACCTCTTGCTTTCAGATCTGTAACTGTTTTTACGATGTCTTTAGTTGCAACAGCAATGTGCTGTACACCTTCGCCTTCGTAATAATCCAGGTACTCTTCGATCTGAGATTTTTTCTTACCTTCTGCTGGCTCGTTGATCGGGAATTTGGCAAAACCGTTACCATTGCTCATTACTTTACTCATCAGCGCAGAGTATTCGGTATTGATTTGTTTATCATCGAAAGACAGGATATTTACAAATCCCATTACTTCTTCGTACCATTTTACAGTAGGCAGCATTCTGTTCCAGTCTACATTACCTACACAGTGGTCTACGTATAATAAACCCGCATCTTCCGGTTTATAAGCGCTTTCCCAGGCTTCATAACCCGGCATGAATGTACCCTTATAATTTTTACGCTCGATGAACATATGTACCGTCTCACCGTAAGTATAGATACCGCTCATGCGTACTTCGCCATGCTCATCGGTCAGTGTTACCGGCTCCTGATAAGGACGGGCACCTCTTTTTGTAGTTTCTTCAAATGCGCTGTATGCATCATCTACCCACAGGGCCAGCACTTTTACACCATCTCCGTGTTTTTTTACATGCTCAGAGATCGGGTGATCCGATTTCAGGGCAGTAGTCAGCACCAGGCGTATTTTACCCTGCTGTAATACATAAGAAGCTCTGTCGCGTACACCGGTTTCAGGACCAGCATAGGCTACGGACTGAAAACCGAAAGCTGTTTTATAATAGTGGGCAGCCTGCTTGGCATTACCTACATAAAACTCTATATAATCTGTACCGTTGATCGGTAAGAAATCCTGCGCTTTGGCAATCTTCTGTGCAAATGTTTCTGTGGACATGATATATGTATATATTTTATTATCTGATCTGATTTTATGCTCCAAATGTAGCATTTTTTTACAAATGCTTATGCGAGTAGCTGCTGCATCTTTTGTATTTCCGGCATCAGTTGTGGTTGTACTTTAAGGTCTTTCATCCGTTGCAGGTAACTGCGGGCCTGCTCCTTATTACCATTGATTACTGCTATATCTGCCAGGGCCAGCAAGGACACCGCTTTATCATGCTCTACGCTCAGACCCAGATCCAGGGCCATTTCAAACATATGCTTAGCCGTGGCGAAGTCATCTTTTTCTCTGGCCAGGTAGGCTTGTATATAATAGTAATATGCCTTTCTGCTTTTCAGCAGGCGCTCCGGCTTTTTGGTCATGTCCAGTATCTGTGCAGCTTCTTCCAACTGTCCCTTACGCATACGGTTCAGTGCCAGGAATACGGTGCCCATCATATAATACCCCCAGAGTAAGGCAAGGGAAATTAATGTGGCCAGCACCAGCAGGAGCTTGATATTAAAAACAGAAGCAATGATGGCAACAATCACGCAAAGCAGCAGCAATGCAAACCGGACAACGGGTGTAAACACAGTAAAATAAAATTTGGGCTACAAAGATAACGATATTTATAAAGTTTGTCATTAAAATGACGACACTCTACGGTGCGTAGTCCAGCGGCAGCATCTTATCCAGTTTTTCGTAAGACCAGTACCCTTCCAGGAATAAGGCATAAGGCGGGTAATAGTTGCCGTTATCCTGAACCAGCACCTCATCGGTATCGCGCAGGGTAATGATACTCTTCTGCTCTTTCGGAATCGGGGATGCAAAAGGAGACTTCCGTTTCAGGTATGGCCACTCCTCTTTTTCCAGCAGGTAAGTCACCTGCAAGTATTTTTTGAAAGCTAATGCTACCTCCGGGCTATCCGTGGCCACACGGAAAGAATCTGTAGGCAATGGTGCGCTATATACAATATCAATCAGGTTAGGTGTTGTGCTTTTAACCGGTGGTCTTTTAGGCCCCAGCTCGCCGCTGACCAGCTGTATTTCAGCCATTGTCGCCTGCCTCATGCTATCCTGTGGCGACAAGCGGCTATAATCATAATACTTAACCATATACAGTTCTCGCTGGGCGGTTCGCTCTATAAAATAATGATGGTTTGTTGCCTTCACTGTATCTTTCAGGGGCAGGGGAAAATGTATGGCGTTTTGCTGTGTATCCTTATCCATCCATTCTTTTAAGGCCATGAAAAATGGTACAATGCGCTGTGTATCTACCCCGGAGTGAGACAGCATTTTGGTAGCCAGCTTCTTGATGTCATTGGTATTACGGGTATTGAGGCTATCGGACCACAGGGAAACGTAACGCCCGTAGTCTTTTCCGTCTATCCGCTCCATTGCATTCACCACAAAACCCTCTTCTCTACATTTGTTACGGTACACAGCACGCATAAAATGATTAATCGATCCACGATAGGCAACCTCACGGTTTTGAGCCACTCTGGCCTGTCGTTTTTTGCTCTTGATATCCATTGGGGTGTAGCGGGCCGATCCCGAAAAGAATACCGTGCGGTCTTTATAACTCCTGGAGAAATCCATCAGGTCATAATTAATAATATATCCCAGCTGGTTGTGTTTAATAATCAGGGGTGCAGAAGCCTGAACATACAGCGTCTGCAATTCTTTGTCGTAGCGGAATGTAAGCACCTCTTTATTGACCAGTACACATTGCTCACTCCAGTCGGAATATCCCAGAAATGCCTCCAGGAAATCTTTCCCGAAACGGGCCCATCCTTTTTCTATAGGTGCCAGTACTTTGACTTCCTGCAATTCATTATCCCTGATCGCTAAAGACATATTGATCTCGTCCGGGCCACTGGCTGTAATACTGACCATCCTGGATTCATAACCTACTGACTGAAAAGCAAGATCTGCCGGCAAGGTCCCATTATACTGGAGTGAAAAGCGCCCGTCTTTACCGGTTGTAGTGCCGATAGTGGAGTAATTGATGTAGACGGCACAGCCCGCAACCGGCGTACCATCCTTCGCATCCACCACTCTGCCGTATAATTGTTTGGCCCAGATATTATTACTAAATAGAAAACATAAAATAATGAGTGGCAAAAACTTAAACTGTTCTTTCATAAAGAAATTGTCTTTTTTTCGGGCAAATTCAAATATACAATATTATATCACTAATTAATGAGTAGGTCTTCCGGATTAGTTAGCAAAAAGTAGGATCAATTTAATTACCTTTGACATTCTTATTACACACACGATCTATTGAGTATAATGAAAAAAAATATTGCCCTTGTAGCCGGCGGCTATAGTGAAGAACATATCATTTCTATCGGCTCTGCCGCAACAATTAAAAAACACCTGAATGCAGATAAATACGCTGTGTACAAAATCATCATTACCAAAGAAAGCTGGTATCATGAATATAATGGTCAGCAGGTTTCTGTAGACAAGAACGATTTTTCACTGAACCTGGACGGCCAGAAGATCAGCTTCGATGCGGTCTTTATCGCTATTCACGGTACGCCTGGTGAGGATGGTAAGCTGCAGGGCTATTTCGATATGATCGGTCTGCCTTATACAACCTGTAATGCGATTGTATCTGCGGTAACCTTTAATAAAAGCTTCTGCAATAAGGTAGTCAATGATTTTGGTGTTGTAAAGATTGCCAAATCGGTACACTTATTCAAAGAAGATTCATATTCGCTCGGTTCTATCCTGGAGAAGGTACAATTGCCGGTATTCGTAAAACCTAATGAAGGCGGCTCCAGCATTGCCACGACCAAAGTGTCTAAAGTGGAAGACTTACAAGGTGCTATAGAAGCGGTATTTAAAGTAGATACACAGGCCCTGATCGAAGAGTATATCGAAGGCCGTGAGCTGACGATGGGTGTATACCGTATAGGCAATGATATCTCTACCCTGCCTCCTACCGAGATCATTTCCAAAAACGAATTCTTTGACTATGCCGCAAAGTATAACAATGAAAGTGATGAGATCACACCGGCACAGATTACAGATGATATCCTGACTACACTGCAGGATAAGGCCAAAGTGATTTTTCTGAGACTGAACTGCAAAGGTTTTGTACGCATGGACTTTATCCTGAACAAGCACAACCAGGAATTGTACTTCCTGGAAGTGAATACGATGCCGGGACAAAGTGAGCGCAGCCTGATTCCGCAACAGGTGCGTGCTGCAGGAATGGAGCTCAGCGACTTCTATGAACAAATGCTGGAGGAGTGCCTGCGCAATAAAAAATAATTTACCTTAGCACTCGCATTACAAGATCAAAAATATAATTGATGAAAAAACTGTTTCGTTCGTTCTGGTTCAATCTGCTGGTGATTATCGGTGTCGGCTTCGCGCTGTACTTTGCATTTTTTGCATCACTCAGTATGATGACCAAACACGGAGACGCTACTACTGTACCGAACCTGAAAGGAAAAAATGCTACGGAGGCCGTAAAACTGCTGGAACAGCAGGGCTTTAAAATAAATATTGACTCCATCTTCGATCCTACTAAAAAAGGACTGGAGATACTGGATGTACAACCGGTGCAGGGATCTACTGTAAAACCGGGCCGTACCATATTCCTGCTGGTGAATAAAACATACGCACCAGAGGTGGAGATGCCTAACCTGGTGAACCTTTCGTTCCGTAGTGCAGTACTGATCCTGGAAAGTAATAAGCTGGTGCTGGGCGACACGCTCTTTAAACCGGATATGGCTAAGGATGCGGTGTTACAGCAACTGATCAATGGAGTGACGATCAAACCAGGGCAAAAAGTACGCCAGGGTTCCCGTATAGACTTGGTTGTAGGCTCGGGACTCAGCAATGTCAGTGTCAGTGTACCTAACCTCATCAACGTTCCGTACCGCGATGCGATCAAGATACTGCAGGAAAATAATATTTTCATTACTGAAGTATGGGATGGTGCCATTACCGATTCCAGTACAGCAGTTGTATACTTCCAGATGCCTACTGCACGCAATGAGCAGGGCTACCCTAATACCATCCTGCAAGGAGAGAATATGGATATCCGCATCCGTCAGCAACCACTGGAAATAGAGGCACAAAACGAAAATCCTGAATAAGTTAGGATTGCTCAGAATTATCATTATATTTACACTGTTATTTATTTTTTTAAGAGATATGAAAAAGATTTTACTTGCTACAATAGGTGCAGCTTTGTTTCTGACTTCCTGTGAAGATGAGCCAAAGATTAACATTTCTTACGAAAAGGCATTAATGGACAAGCACTGGATTCTTACTGACATCAAAGTAAACTCTAATGTGAATGTTCCTACTAATACCTGGACCAGCACTTTCAGCAGTATCCCTCCATGTGTAAAGGATAATAAATGGTATTTCCCTTCTACATCAGATCTCTCTGTTTTTGAGCACTGGACCAAATGTACTCCTTCAGATCCTGATCTGAGAAGTCTGTTCTATAATATTCAAAATGAGAATTATATTAAAATATATTCCAATAAAGCTAATGTAGATGGTTCTATCGTAGTAAAGGGAGATTTCAAACTGGTTGATATCAATACCTTCACTATCGATGAGCGTAAAGACGTAAGTTCTACGGTTACGACAAGTACGATCTATACTTATTCTAAAGAAGAGTAAGCTGCTAATGGTTTAAAATATTTATATTTGAATAAGGGTTTGTCTGTAATCAGATAAACCCTTATTCCATAATACGAATTCCAAGATTTTCCGACATGCAACAGCGCTCTGCTTCGTTTTACCCCTACACCGTACACTACTGCCCTATCCTGTTCAATTCAGTTACCCTTGCCTATTGCGATGAAGGTCCTGCAGATGCCCCTGTACTCCTGTTCATTCACGGACTGGGACATAATTTGTCAGCATGGCAGCGCAATATTTCCTATCTGAAACAGTACTATCGCTGTATCGCTATAGACCTGCCCGGCAACGGAAGCTCGTCCCGTGCAATGGACTATCCTTACAGTATGCACTTTTTTGCAGCCTGCATCAAAGAGCTGATACATGAATTAGGACTGGAACGGGTATACCTTTGTGGGCATTCGATGGGCGGACAAGTCGCCTTTACGCTGGCAGCGCAGAACCTACCACAGGTAAAAGGGCTGGTGCAATGTGCACCGGCTGGTATAGAAATTTTCAATGACTGGGAGCGGTCTTTATACAAAAGCACTATGGCCCTGGTAGATATGCTGAGCTCGGAAGAGAATAGCTTACGCAAAGCCATTCAGAATAGTTTTTACATTCTTCCTGCAGACATTCAACCGTTTATACATAACCTCCTGGAGCAATTGCAACTACATCCGAAAGAGCACTACCGTAAAATGATGGAAGCCAGTATTGCCGCTATGCTGGACGAACCGGTCAGTGATCGTTTCGCTGATATAGCTGTACCAGTGTATATTTTATTCGGAGAGAAAGACGGGCTCATTCCCAATCGATTCATACACCCTGTCTCTGTACGACAGCTGGTTTTGTCGGTACAGCCATCTTTCCGCGCCTTGCAGTATGAAATCATACCCCGCTGCGGGCATTTCCTCCAATGGGAGAAAGCCGCAGATGTCAACCATTATATCCACAGCTTTATTAAAGAACAGGAGCAGAAAAGCTAAATAAACTATATTTGCCCATTCTAAATTGCTATCAATACCCGCCCCCGAAGGTTTATGGAGTACGCTATAAATATTGCAGACCTGTTTAAAAGATATCCCAATGCAGAGTTCAATTCTCTGGATGGCTTAACCCTGCGCTTCCCTAAAGGCAAAATATCCGGTTTACTGGGGCCGAACGGCGCGGGTAAAACCACCACCATATCTATTATGTGCGGTCTGGTCATGCCAGATACTGGTACGATAGAGGTTATGGGCCTTAATGCCCGTACCCAGATGCATCAGATCCTGCAAAAAACGGGTATTGTTACACAACAGATCGCATTATATCCCCTGCTTACTGCCCGGGAAAACCTCTCATACATCGGCGGACTATACAATATTCCCCAGCCGCAGTTGCAGGATAAGATTACTTTCCTGCTGGAACGCTTTGGTCTGCAAAACAGTGCTCATAAAAAAGTAAAGCATTACAGCGGCGGTATGAAAAGACGTTGCAATATTATTGCCTCCCTGCTGCATGATCCGGAGCTGCTGATCCTGGACGAGCCCACTGCCGGGGTGGATATTCATTCCCGGGCTATGATCCTGGATTTTCTACAGGCCTATAATGAAGAGGGGCATACCATCCTCTATACCTCGCATCTGCTGGAAGAAGCGGAAAGACTCTGCCATGAAATTGCCATTGTAGATAATGGCAAATTAGTAGTGCAGGGTACCATCGATGAGTTGAAGCACCAGGTAGCCGATGTGCATACGCTGGAAGAATTATTCCTACACTACACCGGCCGTTCCTTAAGAGAATAAATGACGATCCGCGAATCCATACTGCATATTTATCCCTTACCGGAAGCCAGCCTCCGGCTCCTGACGGAGCTGCTCGAACCCGTACAGCTACGCAAAGGGCATATACTCCTACAGGCCGATAAGGTAGAAAAAGAAGTGTACTTTATTGAAAAAGGTATTGTACGTGCCTATGCCGAAAGGGAGGATAGTGATGTTACCTTCTGGTTCGGACAGGAAGGCGATATTGTGATCTCTATGCGCAGCTATGTAGATCAGCAGGCTGGTTATGAATCTATAGAACTACTGGAAGACTGTACCATGTACCGGGTACATGGTAATACCTTGCAGCAATTATTCGAAACCGATATTGCTATTGCCAACTGGGGACGCCGCTTCGCTGAAAAAGAACTGATCAAAACAGAAGAACGCCTTATCTCCCGGCAGTTTCGCACCGCTACAGAACGATACCAGGAACTGATGCAGTACCAGCCGGATTTACTGCAGCGTGTATCACTGGGTCATATTGCTTCCTATTTAGGCATTACACAGGTAAGCCTCAGCCGTATACGGGCCGACATCCGCTAACCGCATTTTTTATCATTTGTAAAATGATATTTAGCAGCCCTTCACGAACTTTGCCGCAAACAATCAACATAAGATGAACTGGATCATATTGATTATTGCCGGACTTTTTGAAGTCGCCTTTACCTCCTGCCTGGGCAAAGCACAGCAGAGCACGGGCAACACTGCCTATCTATGGTATGCTGCTTTTATCATCACCTGCTCTATAAGTATGTTATTACTGATCAAAGCGACACAGACCCTGCCATTGGGTACCGCTTATGCCGTATGGACCGGAATCGGTGCTGTAGGCACCGTACTGATCGGCATATTTGTATTTAAAGATCCTACCAATTTCTGGCGTTTATTCTTCATCTTTACCCTTATCGGTTCTATTGTCGGACTGAAAATGGTCAGCCATTAAGGAAAAGGGAAAGCCCATTAGCCGTAATGAAACGATTAATGGGCTGGTTTGATGGTGATAGAAGTATGAAACGTATAGGGGTTTACAGGGCTTTATTCCTGCCGAAAAAAGTTACCCGGCCTGATATAGGTATCAGGAAGGCCGCTCTTTCCTGCTTGGTATAATAATAGACGAGGTATAGTTAGAAAAGGTTGGGACAAACCAGGGAAAAAATTCATCATGCTGCATCATACTTCAGAAGGCAGCGCAGGCATAATGTCAAAAATGTCCTATTTTTGAGCCCTTAACCTGATTGGAAAGACCTATATGCAGCGCCCGAAAACGAAACTACCCTCTATGACTTTATCTGAAAAACCGGCCGGTAAATGGAAAAACTTTACGCTGCCCGGTTTTGAAGGCTTCCCGGTATCGCTGATCATTAATGATATTATTAAAAGTAACCGGGATCTCCGGCTGTTTGAGCGGGCTGCAGCCATCTCCTTCAATATGCTGATGGCCATACCGCCAACCCTGATATTCCTGGCTTCACTGGTTCCCTTCCTGCCGCTGAATGATGCCGAACCGGGCATACTGGAGGCGCTAAAATTACTATCTCCCAACCAGGGCATTTATGACAATATATCGGGTATTGTGCTCGACTTCCTGCATACCAAACGCAGGGATTTACTGTCTATAGGTATCTTATTTACCATATTTTATTCTTCCAACGGGCTTATGGGACTGATGCGGGCATTTGACCGCGTATCGGAAGCAACTAAGTTCAGGACCGGCATCAACCGCCGGGTGAACGCTATATGGCTTACCGTCATACTGATGATCTTATCGCTCCTGATTGGTGCCTTTCTGATCTTCCAGAGTAATATGCTCAGCTATTTCCTGCAGTCTTTTGAGAACGACTGGGGACTGATCCGTATGACCAGCCGGGTAAGTATGCTCTTGATTATGTTCCTGATGATGTGCCTGATCTATAAATTCTGCCCCTCATTATATGAGCGCAGCAAATTTTTCTCTCCGGGTGCCTGGTTTGCAACCATCATGACCACCCTGGTATCTTATGTATTTGTGTTCATTGCCACCAATATTATCCATTACAGTAAAGTGTATGGTTCATTAGGCTCCCTGCTCATGTTCCTTGCCTGGCTGTCGATCAGCAGTGTCATCATTATCCTGGGCTTCGAGCTCAATATTGCCATCTATCTGCGCAAAAAACAGCTGGTTAAGCAGCCGTAATCTCCTCCTTATCCCATACTGCTTCATTCATTTTCGTATCATCCAGCTCGCCTTCCCAGCGGGCTACTACCGCACTGGCCAGGCAATTACCGATCACATTCACAGAAGTACGGGCCATATCCATCAATTCATCTATACCTAAAATGGCCATAACCGGCAGCATAGGCAGGTCAAATGAGGTGACAACACCCATCAGGATCACCAGTGAGGCACGTGGCACGCCAGCTACCCCTTTACTTGTCAGCATCAGCGTCAGACCGATCAGTAACTGTTCCCCGATCGGCAGATCCTTACCTGCAACCTGGGCTACAAATATGCTCGCCAGCGATAGATACAGCGTGGTTCCGTCCAGGTTAAAGGTGTAACCCGTAGGCAAAACAAAGGCCACTACCTTACGCGGCACCCCGATCTTTTCCATGTTTTCCATAGCCAGCGGAAGGGCCGATTCTGAGCTCGTCGTCGCGAATGCAATCGACACCGGCTCGGCCACTGCACGTATAAACTGGCGGATATTGATCCGTGCAATAAGCGCGATCGGTACCAGTACCACCAGTATAAATATCACTAAAGTTATATATAAAGTAATCAGCAATTTCAGTAAAGAGATGAGCATATCTACCCCCATATGGGCGGTAGTATAGGCGATGGCACCACCTACTCCGAGGGGGGCGAACTTCATAATGATGTTAGTAAACCGGAACATCGTCTCTGCCAAACTTTCAGTAAAGTTCAACAGGGGCTCTTTCTTATGAATAGGTAAATGTGCCAGTGCGATCCCGAAAATAATACTGAACACAACTATCGGTAACACCTCTCCGTGATAGATAGATTTAATAAAATTCTCAGGGAATATATTAATAATATGATCCTGCCAGGTCATCGGGTCTGCTTTAGGCAGCTCCTCATGTAATCCCGGCGGAATGACTACCCCATGACCTGCCTTAGAAATGTTAATCGCGATAAGTCCGATGAACAAGGCAAGGGTCGTTACCACCTCAAAGTACAAAAGAGACTTCCATCCCATCCTGCCCAATTGCTTCATATTGGAGTGAGAAGCAATCCCAACCACCAGGGTAGCGAAGAGGATCGGGGCGATAATAGTTTTAATAAGTCTCAAAAATATCTTACTCAGGAATTGCAATTTAAAGGCGATTTCCGGGAAGATCAGGCCTACCTGGATGCCTACTATCATCGCGAAAATAATCCAGCTTGTGAGGGATTTTTTCTGGATTGAGTAAAATAAATATATGATTGTAAAAATGCCCCAAATTGCTTCGAGAATTTTCACGTCAAAAGAGATAATATTTTTTACATATAAAAAAGATATAATACTAAAAAGAACAAATGATGTAAGTGTTATTAGTTTAAGATTATTTTTCATGTATAATTTATATATATTATAAATATTTTAAAGAAGTGATTATGTAAATATACGAAATATTAACCTTTTAACAAATAATATTATACCACTTTTAGTTATATATATTGAATTAAAATAATATTATGGCAAAAAATGAAATATAGAACAATTTAATCTATATTTTAGTTTATTTATCCAATGTAAATAACTATAATTCAATACTATAATAAATACCAATAATCCATAAAAAATGAATATTGACATTATGTCATAAAAACATATTAATTGTATATTAATAAACTCATAATTAATATTATACAGACTATATATAAACTAAATTATAGAGCATCTATATCATATTACTAAAAACAGTAATTAAAAAAATAACAAAACAAATAATAAATAATCATTATATATAAGTTAAAATAAGAAATCACTGCTTCCAGAAAGGAGTGATTTAACCAGGCGCAAAATTGCCTGCTTCAAAAAAATGATAAATTTATATAATATTAATTTCATATAACAGAATAATTAAATAACTATACGTCGTTCAAAAAGGTCACACCCTACCCGATCACGCATGATCTAGATAAATCTCATTTTTTCAGAAAAGTTGCATGCAGAAATTATTAATATTACAATTATTTATAATTATAATATATCTTAATACATTAAGGGTGCACCCCTCATTTTTGGAGTGCTTCGACTAAGATGGAGTATAGCCATATTACATTATTTAATAATTATTTTTACCATTAATATAATATCACAAAACACTTTAACAATTTTAGAATATAGTATGCACAAAAAATGGCTGCTCAAAAGAGCAGCCATTCAGGGAATAGAAATATATTAATTATATCACATAAAAATAAAAAACGAATTACATTATTATTGAATTAAATAAGTACTATATACTTACCTGTAATATTCTTTCTATGAATTTTGCACCATGACTGGGATCAAGAATAATCACATATAAAAATCCGTATACAGATCCCCAGAAGTGTGCCGTATGGTTTACGGTCTGTCGATCCTGCCGGCTCATATACGCCGAATAAATAAGATACCCTATCGCCAGTAAAATAGAGGGAATAGGAATGATGTAGAACAGGTAAATTTTATCCCAGGGAAAAAAGTAGATTACTGCAAAAATGACAGCCGCTACTCCACCCGATGCGCCCAGGCTTGCAAAGGATGGGTTGTGCATATGCTTGTAAAAAGAAGGCAGGTTGGCTACGATGATACCGCTCAGATAAAGCAATATAAAATGCTCTGCACCGATCACCCTTTCCAGTAAAGGGCCGAAGAAGTACAGGGAGATCATATTAAAAATAAGGTGCATCGTATCTACATGCACAAAGCCGGAGGTGATCAGGCGATAGCTCTGCAAGGGATGCCTCATGACCACAGGATAAAGCAAAAGCTTATGGCGGATCGATTCATGATTAAAAGCATACCAGGAGACCAGAACGGTAATCCCTATAATAAAATAGGTAATGGGCATAATACGGCAATATTTTGGATGAACTGTAAACTTACAGAAAAGCCGGAAGAAGCCGGGGTTGGAATAATTAAATAATGTATAATATTATGGCATACTCGCTGCTTCATTTAATTGTCATATTCTGAAACATGCTGAGATATGACAATTATACGACATTTATTTGCCGGGAGGCCAATACTTTTGCATCCTACTCAAAACACATTTTAAAATATTTGAACGAAATATGAGAAAACAGCTATTACTTTCTGCCGGGGCTTTGGCCTTATTATTGGCTTCCTGTAAAAAGGATACCAAAAATGATGACCTGAAAGTACCTTACAGCGGTCTGACTACTACCACTAACTACTTCACTACATTTAAAGATAACGCTGGTACAACTACTGTTAATTTCGACGGACAGACTACCCGCATCAAAATGCTGACGGAACTGGATGCTTACCTGAAGAAAGGGACTACTATGACCCTGGATCTGGCTAAGATCGAGAATATGTACCGCAACACAAACGCCCCGTTTGCTGATGCTGCCTTAAACGCTGCTACTGATAAAACAATTATCTCTAAAACGGCTCAGTCTTTCTCTACAGCTAATGCAGAGATCGAGCGTCAGCGCTTCCTGGGCTATTTTGCTAAAATCAAAACGGCCAGCGAAAGCTTTGCACAACCTGCTGCTAGCGGTACCGCAGGTTTATTAGACAGCAAATACCTGGTAGATGCTAAAGGTATCGAGTATGCTCAACTGGTACAGAAAGGTTTAATGGGGGCAATGCTTTTAGATCAGATTTCGAACATCTACCTGGGCGAAGAGAAAATGAATGCTGATAACATTGCAATCGTTGATGGCAAAAACTATACTGCCATGGCACACCACTGGGATGAGGCATATGGCTACCTGACCGCTAACGAGTTTTACCCTAAGCAAAACCCAGCTGATCCGACCAAATGGCTGGAAGTATTCCTGGGTAGCTATGTGCGCCAGGTAGGTACCAGCGTTGGTGGTGATCCTTCTGCCCTGTACCTGTCTTTCCTGAAAGGTAGAGCTGCTATCGTAAATAATGACCTGACTACCCGCAATCAGCAAATCGCAAGCATTCGTACCGCTATGGAGAAAGCAATCGCTACTATCGCGATCAGCTATCTGAACAAAACCAAAACGGCTACAAGCGACGGTGCAAGAATGCACTCCCTGGCTGAAGGTGTAGGATTTGTATACTCTCTGCGTTATGCATACAATGCTAAAGTAAATGCGGCTAAATCTCAGGAGCTGCTGGATAACCTGATGAACAAACCAAACGGTTTCTGGGACCTGACTAATACTGATATTGATGCAGTAAGAGACCAGATTGCTACCCTGACCGGTGTAGACAAAAATGTTGTGGTTAACCACTAATACCAGTATTATCTCATTTTAATCATACCAACCGGTACCGTATCTGCGGCTATCGGTTGGTATTCACATAAAGGATATGTTATACCGTAAAACAATAACTTATTTAAGCCTGCTGCTTTTATGCCTCTGTGGTGTATTTGCTTGTACTAAAGGTAACGGAACAGATAACCAGGCAGACAAGCTGGACCGCAAGCCCATGCTTACCCACTATGCGGATGAGTATGTGCTGCCGGGCTATGATGCTTTACTGCAGGATCTGAATGCTTTAAAAGACAAAGCAACGGCCTTTACCGCAAATCCTTCTGCTACTACCCTTGCAGCAACTAAAAGCGCCTGGCAGGAGGCTTACCTGACCTGGCAGACGGTAGATATGCTGGAATTCGGACCGGCTGAAGACATCAGCCTGCGTTCTTATATGAATACCTACCCGGCTACAGAAAGCAAAATCGAAGGCAATATTGCTTCGGGAAGTTATAACCTGGAGACTTTTGGCAATAAAGATGCACAGGGCTTCCCAGCATTGGACTACCTGCTGAACAGCCAGAGCAGTACAGGCACCATTGACCTGTACACAACAAATGCACAGTCAGCTGCTTACAAAAGCTACCTGAACAATGTTATTAATAAAATGATCGAAAAGGTAAGTGCCGTAAAAACAGCCTGGGGCACAAACCGCGATACCTTTATCGGTGCTACGGGTACTGATGCTGCCGGCAGTCTGTCTAAAATGACGAATGCGGTGGTATTATATTATGAGCGCTTTCTGCGCTCCGGCAAGATCGGTTACCCTGTGGGGGCTATGACCGGTACCCCATTACCGGGACATGTCGAGGCTGCTTACAGCCCGGAACTGTCCAAGGCATTAGCCGTAAAAGCACTGGAAAGCTATATTGCTTTTTATGAAGGCAAACAATACAATGGTACTGCAGGTACCAATGGTATGAAAGGCTACCTGGCCGGTATCGGCACCAAAGACAATGGTGTGCTGATGGCTGATATCATCAGCCAATCCCTGAACGAAGGACTGACGGCGCTTAACGGATTAAGCGGCACACTGAAAGACGGTGTGAGCAATAACCGTGTAGCGGTACTGAATGTATATGATAAGTTGCAGGGCTCTGTGGCCTTATTAAAAGTAGATATGATTTCTGCATTCGGTATTTCTATCACTTATGTAGATAATGACGGAGATTAAGCTTTCATAGCCTTTTCTGTATAATTTTTTGATCCTATGTCGCATCGGTTTACATACCATGCCCTGACCCAAATGCTAAGGAAGCCGGTATACTCGGCTTCCTTAGCCACTTTCAGGATACTCTTCGGACTCATGATCCTGGCCAGTATGATCCGCTTTTTTACCAAAGGCTGGATCGAAGAGTTGTATATCAAACCGGTTTTCTTCTTCAAATACTACGGATTTGAGTGGGTACACAACTGGGGACCCTATACCTACCTGCTCTTCATTATCTGCGCGGTCAGTGCCCTTACCTTTGCACTGGGTTACCGGTACCGGCTATCAGCGATAGTACTCTTTTGCAGCTTTACTTATATTGAACTGCTGGACAAGACCAATTACCTGAACCATTACTACTTTGTAAGCCTGGCGCTATTCCTGATGATATGGCTGCCGGCGCATTGCAACTGCTCGGTCGATTGCCGGCGCAATCCTGCTCTCAAGCGACGTATGGTTCCTCTGTGGACAGTCGCCTCTATACGATTATTGTTAGGCATTGTATATGTCTATGCCGGCCTGGCCAAGCTCAACACGGACTGGCTGCTGGAGGCTATGCCGCTGCGGTTGTGGTTGCCCGCACAAAATGATCTGCCGCTGGTGGGTTCATTACTCAGCCAAACCTGGGTAGCCTATGTGTTCAGCTGGTTTGGTGCAGTATATGATCTTAGCATTCCCTTTTTGCTATTGTACAGAACTACCCGCCCCTGGGCCTATGCTATGGTCATTATCTTCCATGTGGCTACATCGATCCTGTTTCCGATAGGCATGTTCCCTTATGTGATGATCCTGGCTACACTGATCTTCTTCCCTTCAGCAACTACCGATGCGGTCTGGATGAGGATACAAAGGTGGATACCGGGTATACCGCTGGCCGCTGATCAATCGGTATATACATTTAAAAGAACGCATTCCCGGCTGCTGGCAGGGCTGTTTATCCCATTCTTCCTCTTCCAGCTGCTCTTTCCCTGGAGGTATCTCCTGTACCGCGATGAGCTGTTCTGGACCGAAGAGGGCTTCCGTTTCTCATGGAGGGTGATGCTGATGGAAAAACTGGGGTATACACAGTTTATGGTGGAAGACAGCCAGACGGGGAAACGTACTGTGGTCAATAATGACCTCTTTCTGACCGATAACCAGGAAAAGATGATGAGCACACAACCCGACTTTATCCTGCAATATGCTCATATGCTGGCACAGCACTACAAAACGGAAGGATGGCACGAACCAAAGGTATTTGCCACCATTTATGTGAGCCTGAATGGCAGACGCAGTACCTTATATATAAATCCGTCTACCGATTTAAGCCAGGAAAAAGATAAATTTGCACACAAAAAATGGATCATTCCATTTAAAGATAAAATATATGGTCTCTAAATTTACCCTGCTTTCCGGACTGCTGTGCAGCATTACTGCATCGGTATGGGCACAACAGGACAGTACCCGCAGCAAACAGCTTCGTGAAGTAGAGGTACTGGACAGGACAAACAGTGATTTCGACCACCTGCGCAAAGTAGATGGTATGAAGGTTACGGTGGGTAAGAAGACGGAGGTGATCAACGTAGAGCAACTGACGATCAATAAATCTAATAATAATACCCGCCAACTGTACGCAAAAGTTACGGGTTTGAATATTTTTGAAAATGACGGCTCCGGTCTGCAACTCAGCATCGGTGGCCGTGGCCTGGACCCTAACCGTACCGCCAATTTCAACGTGCGGCAGAATGGTTATGACATCAGTGCTGATGCACTGGGCTACCCGGAAAGCTATTATACCCCACCCGCCGATGCCCTGCAACGCATTGAGGTGATTAAAGGGGCGGCCAGCCTGCAATTTGGTACACAATTCGGCGGACTGGTCAACTTCAAGATGAAACCGGCAGGAGGAGATAAACCTTTTTCTTTCTATTCCAAACAGACGGTCGGCTCCTGGAATTTCCTGGGATCGTTCAACAGCATTAACGGGCATATCGGCAAAGTGGATTACCGGGCATATGTACACTACAAACGTGGTGATGGCTGGAGACCCAATAGTGGATTTAACTCCCTCAATGTCTATGCTGATATTGGATACCATATCAACGAAAACCATAAACTGAACCTGCAGATCACGCACCTGCACTATCTGGCACAGCAGCCGGGAGGACTGGATGACCGCATGTTTGAAACCGATGCCCGCCAGAGTAACCGGGACCGTAACTGGTTTTATGTAAACTGGAACCTCCTGAGCCTGGAATGGATGGCCCGCTTCAGCGACCAGACGTATCTGCAAACGATTCTCTATGGCCTTATGGCGGACCGTAAAGCCATTGGCTTTCGCCCCAACCGTCCGGGACAACCGGATAACGGGGGTAAAAGAGACCTGCTGCTCGGCAATTTCCAGAACTATGCACTGGAGTCACGGTTGATGCACCATTATAACATTGGCAACCGCAGACAAAGTGCGCTGATCGGCATCAGGGCATATCGCGGCAACACTTATAGTAAACAGGGCAATGTGAACAATGGCAGCGGCGCTGATTTTACCTTTGCCAACGAAGCAGGTGAACTGACCAGTGATTACCACTTCCCTAACCTGAACCTTGCCGCTTTTGCGGAACATATTTTTCGCTTATCGGACAAGTGGAGTGTAACTCCGGGCCTGCGCTATGAATGGATACGCACCGCATCTGAGGGCATGTTTAACGATATTGTGTATGATCTGCGTGATAGCATCATCAGTAAAAAAACGATAAATGAATCCCGCTTCCTGAATCGTAGTTTTCTCCTTGCCGGTATCGGCAGTAGCTATCAGGCAGGCATCAATACAGAACTGTATGGCAACATCTCACAGAATTACCGATCTGTGACTTTCAGCGATATTCAATTAGTAAATGCTTCGCTGGAGATCGATCCTGCGATACAGGATGAAAAAGGCTGGAGTGCCGACCTGGGCATAAGAGGCGTACTTAAGGAATACCTGCGCTACGACATCAGCGGCTTTCATCTGTATTATGGCAACAAAATCGGCGAGTACTTCTTTGCCCGTCCCAACGGACAGGTGATCCGTAAGAGAGGTAATATAGGAGTAGCACAGATTTCCGGACTGGAAACCCTGCTGGAACTGGATCTGTTGAAGGCTTTAGGACAACATCCCAAACAGTTCAACCTGAGTATCTATTCCAACCTGGCCTATACCTATTCCCGCATTACCGATAGTAAGATTGCAAATGTTGTGGGCAAAAGAGTAGAGTATGTACCGGTATGGAACTGGAAGGCCGGCCTGCAGGCTAAGTACCGTAACCTTAAAGCAACCCTGCAGATGAGCCACCTGAGCGACCAGTATACCGATGCGACCAATGCCCCATCGGGCAATTACAGTGGAGTGATTGGTTTACTGCCAGACTATACTTTATGGGATCTCTCTGCGGCATGGCAACGTAAATGGCTCATGGTAGAAGTTTCAGTGAACAACCTTACGAATACGACGTATACCACCCGCCGGGCAACCGGATATCCCGGACCGGGTATTATTCCCGGAGAGGGACGTGCCATATACCTGACACTGGGGGTACAGTTATAAAAATAATCTTAATTGATTATCCGCTTACAGGAAACAAAGATTTACCTCTTTCCTCGAGTTTCTTGTTATGGCTACCTTTTGCCTTGATGCAAAAGGTAGCGCCAAAAAATCAAGGCTGTATAAATCCCTGGCTAAAAATCAATGTGTCGGCCGGTCGCAAACCAGACTCGCTGCGCTCAGACAGTGGTTTCCGACTTATCGACCGAGCCAATGATTTTATTAACGCCGGATTTATAAGGCCATTCTAAGCGATCTGTACTTGTACGGATCGCTTATTGTTTTCATCACAGCGATAGCCATTTTGGTTGGAGATGCGATCGTTGAGCACCGAACGCATCACACGTTAAGCTCAGACGATCAATGCACGCAACGGTACAAAATGGCGGTGCACCGCAATCGCCTTGATGAAAACAAAGGCACTTTTGGTCCTTTTGTTGCCGGACAAAAGGACGAACAAAAAAAGGTTGCTTATATGCGGATTTCAGTTTATTATATAAAAAAAGAGGGCTGCCATGCGAGAACGCAGGCAGCCTATTTTGTCCGTAAACAAAACTATAGACCGAATTTAGGGTACCGAAACGATACTACCATTTTCTTCTACTTTATAGACAGTATTTGGACTCCATCTAGGATGTTGTTTGATATTGATTGTATAACCGCCACCGGTTTTCAAATGCCATTGCTGGGAGAATGACTTCGGAATGGCCCCCATACGGAATGCTTTACCCTTCGGCACCTGTATCTCGGCAGTCAGCAATTGCCCGCGGAATACTTTGGTACCACCCAGACTGATATATCTAGGGAAGCGAACCGTATTGCTATCTTGTCTGAAGGTGAACGGTAATGCTGCGGCATAACGCTGTGCGGTGCGGATATCACGGCCATTACTCTTACGGATCAGGTTGAGGTGATACATGCTATCGGCACTGGGCACGACACTCACACTCATAGCTTCAAATTCATATCCACCTTTTACGGTTTCTCTTACAAAACTGAATTGCCCCAGGCCCCCAGTCACAATCGAGTCCGTCATGGGCTCAATCACCAGTGTATCGGTTGGCTGCGCCATCGGGATAGATTCGGTAACACTATACTCTCTCTTGATGTCAGACAATACATCTGTGATGATATAAAACATCATAAATACACTCACCAGGAAACCAATACCCAGGCTATACCCCACCCATTTGTTGGTCCGTTGCGGCTTTTTGGCAATATGTATCAGCCAGCGCACGATAAAGATAATCGGTATCAACACAGAGAGTGTAGCAGAGATGTACAGTAACACTGGCTGCCAGGATTGTTCAAAAATGATATCGGCAAATGGCAATACTACCGCTCCGGCAGTAGAGAAGCCGAACAGTAAGCCCAGTAAACCCGCCAGGATGCTTAATAATACGATGGCAAAAATACCCAGTACAAAAAACAGGATGCCGTATGCCACAATTTTCAGTAATATGGTCGCAATATTGTCCTGTCTTGGCTTTGCAGCGATGCCGCTGTTCTCTGTTTTCAATGCGGCACTCAGGTTTTGTACATCTATTTTCTCCCCGCGCAATTCCATTTTTTCAGTCAGCGTAGAGGCCTTGGGCAGTATGGCCCACAGCACGATGTACAGTATAATGAGTGTCGGGAACATGGCTACGCAGAAGGATGCCAGATCATCTTCATTAATGATATTGAAGAATATAATGCCCATTAAAGGGAAGGCAAAGAACAGGCGTACCCAGTTAACCGATACATTTACGTAAGAAGATAAGCCCTTACATACACCACCCAGCAGCTTACCATCAAGATCGCGGTACAGCCTGCGTTTCAGCTGTGTTGTTGGTATTGCGTATTGTGGCAGGGCAATCCATAACAGCAGGTATAGTAAGATACTGCTGCCATAGAAAAGAGTGAACAGCAGGAACACCACACGAACGATGGTTACATCCAGGTTCAGGTAAGATGCCGCACCACTGCAGACACCACCCAGTAACTTATCATTGGTATTGCGTACAAAACGCTTGCCGGAGGGGCTGGTTAAGTTGGTACGCTCTTCTGCCGGACCATTGCCGGGCTGCTGCGGTATCGTTGTTCCCGCCTCTTCAGCCATGATGTATTCATCAGAAGTCTCCATTACAATCTGTTCCGGGCTACCCATAATCTTGATTACAGACTGTACATCGTTGGCAGAGATAGAAATGTTATCCTTCTTCAGTTTATCATGAAAAAGTTCTGCTATGCGATCTTCCATATCACTGTAGATCTCCATACCGCCCTTTTCTTTTCCAAAATATTGTTTCAGCCAGTTCAGATAGTTCGTCAACTGGCTATATGCTTCTTCATCAATCGGGAGTAACCTCCCGGCTAAGCTGATGTTGATTACCTTGTTCATAATTCGGCTTCGTTAGCGTTAATAATATTGTTTACGGCGGTACTTAACTGGTTCCAGGTAGTGGCCAGCTCCTGGTAGAATACCTCCCCTTCATCTGTAAGGGAGAAATACTTACGCGGAGGCCCTGACAGGCTTTCTTCCCAGCGATAGTTAAGCAAAGAGGCGTTTTTGAGTCGCGTAAGAAGTGGGTATAAAGTACCCTCCAGGATATTAAGGCCGGCCAGTTTCATCTTATCTGATATCTCGGACGGATACACTTCTCCGTTTCGGATAATGGACAAGATACAAAATTCCAGGACCCCTTTTCGCATCTGCGACTGTGTGTTATCTACATTCATGGCACTGAATTAGCGTGAACAATTTGATGATATATGCTGCGCCACCGGTATACCAGTGAGGCAATGAGTATGGGTATGATAAAGAACAGCTGCGGATTGTACTGCCAGGCATCAGATACATTTCCCTGTAACAATGCACCGATCGCTCTCGTGATACCACAACCGGGACAACTGATTCCGAACAATGTTTTAAACAGGCAGGGAATATGGAAACTACCGTTTATCCCGGGATCTGCGACAATCGTCAGCAGGTACAGCCCACCCAATACGATATACCATTTATACCATTTCAGCATCCGGACAAAAACCTGTCCGTTAGCCTTTATTGGTGACATAGTTACCGTCGTTATCTTTAAAACTGCCGGTCAGGATCATGATCAGGTCTACCAATGCCCAGATACCACAACCACCCAGGGTAAGGATCTGTAATACCCCTATCGTGATCTTACGGTTGTAAAAGCTGTGCAACCCGATCGTACCGCCGAAGAAGCAGAGTAAGAGGGTTATCAGCCAGCGGTTATCTTCGCCCTGGGCAGACATTGGCGGTGCCATTTGTCGTACACCACATTTAGGACAGATTTCGGCATTAACATTGATCACTGCTCCGCAGTCATTACAATATTTCTCTTTAACGTTGGTCATATAGTTTGTTTTTAGAGGATTAACTATTTTACAATACAAAGATATGTAGTTTAGTAGGTACTATGCAATACATAATACTATATTTTGCATTTATTTAACAAATAAAGCAGGCATAAAAAAAGAGCGACATTCGATGAATGTCGCTCTGGTATTGTATTTCGTTATAATTTATTAGATTGCTCTGTTGCCATCGAATGCTTCTAATTCATTCGCTACAGCAGTCAGGAAGCTGGCACCCAGTGAACCATCAACGATTCTGTGGTCGTAGCTCAGGGATAAGTACATCATCTGGCGGATCGCAATTACATCACCATGCTCTGTCTCCATAACCATCGGACGTTTTTTGATGCTGCCAACAGCCAGGATCGCAACCTGAGGCTGGTTGATGATTGGTGTACCCATCAGGCTTCCGAAAGTACCTACGTTAGTCAGGGTGAATGTACCACCTTGTGTATCGTCCACTTTCAGTTTGTTGTTACGTGCTGCATTAGCCAGACCGTTTACTTCTTTAGCGATGCCAAACAGGTTTTTGGTTTCTGCATTTTTGATTACCGGAACAATCAGGTTACCGCTTGGTAATGCAGTAGCCATACCGATGTTGATATCTTTTTTGATGATGATTCTGTCGCCGTCAATGCTGCTGTTGATCATCGGGAATTTCTTGATACAGTTTACAATAGCTTCGATGAAGATCGGTGTAAAGGTGATCTTCTCGCCGTATTGTTTCTGGAATGCATTTTTATTTTTATCTCTCCACTGCACCAGGTTAGTTACATCACACTCGGTGAAGCTGGTTACGTGCGGAGAAGTAGACTTACTGCGTACCATATGATCAGCGATCAGTTTACGCATTCTGTCCATTTCAATGATCTCTACATTACCACCAGGGTTGCTTACCGCAGCAGGTGCAGCAGCAGCCGGAGCAGCTACAGGAGCAGCTTGTGGCGCAGCGGCAGGAGCCGGTGCAGCTTGTACAGGAGCAGCGCCTCTGTTCGCAACATAAGTCAGGATATCTTTTTTGGTTACGCGACCTTCATTACCGGTACCTGGAATATTTTCCAGTTCAGCCATACCGATACCTTCTTTGGCAGCGATATTCAGTACTAAAGGAGAGTAGAAACGATTACCACCGGTTACACCTGCAGGAGCAGCGCTTACCTGAGGAGCCGGAGCCGCTTGTACAGCAACCGGGGCCGGGGCGGCAGCAGGAGCAGCGGCTGCCTGTGGTGCAGCTGCAGCAGTTCCGTTTCCGGTATCGATGCGGGCAATAACTGTACCGATAGGTACTACATCATTCTCTTTAAATAAAATTTCAACGATTGTTCCGGCTGCAGTAGAAGGAACCTCACTGTCCACCTTATCAGTGGCAATTTCCAGTACGGTTTCGTCCATCTTAACGGAATCTCCCGGATTTTTGTGCCATTTCAGTACAGTGGCTTCCATAATACTTTCGCCCATTTTAGGCATAATCAAATCTACTACAGACATGTTTTCGGATTTTATTTAAAAAATTCTCGGCAAATGTAACGCATTGCTGCATAGTTTCAAAAAAATTATGCGATCAGGCGCATACATGTCTCTGTAATTTATAAGGCTCAGAACCTGAATCCGATATACAGATCGTCATTCCCGTGTGCCTCAAGACCTTAATAATACTGCAATACGAAACCGGCCCGGGCATGGGCATTTTTCCGGAAATAAACGTTTGTCTCAGGTAATGTATCCTGTAGAAAAACAAAAAGACAGTATGCATACACATACTGTCTTTTCAATCTATTAATGCAATCAGGAAGTTTACACTTGTTTATTAATGATTACATGCGTAGGTGTAGGGCCGGCAATACCATTGGCTTCAAATGCTTTTTTGACCAGCTCGGTAACCCCGAAATATACATCCCAGTAATCGCCCTGGGTGGTATACGGACGTATAGCAATCTTGGTCATAAAATCAGAGACACTACTCACAACAAATTCCGGAGCTGGTGTACTGAGTACCTTAGGATGTGAGGCAATCGCCTTCATAGCAATATCTCTCGCCTTATCTACATCCTGATCATTGGCAATAGCCATATTTATATCAACCCTCAGGTTGCCATGTGTATTGAAATTGGTGATCACGCCGGTAGACAGCGGTCCGTTCGGCAGAATAACCGTTTTATTTTCAGGGGTCAGGATAATGGTGCTGAAAATACCCAGCTCCTGTACTACACCCGCACTACCCTGCGCATCTATAATATCACCCACCTTAAACGGGCGGAAGATCATGAGCATTACCCCACCGGCCAGGTTACCCAAAGAACCGTTCAGCGCAGCACCTATACCCACAGCTGCACCGGCCAGTATCGCGGAGAAGCCCATAATATTAACCCCCAGTATGCCTGCGATAGACAGGAACAATACGAGCAGTAAACTTACTTTGGCCAGCGACAACAGGAAGGTGGACAGAGAAGCATCGAATTTACGATGTGCAATGGCGCGCCGGAACAGGGAAATCAAACGGTTAATAATCCACTGACCGATAATATACACGAGTATCGCCCCTACTACCTTTGGCCCGTAATCAAATAAAAAATCTTTGGCCTTGGAAGCCCATGTTTCGCCGATCTTCAATGCTTCATCGGCCTGCGCAGGAATAACCTGTAAGAAAATACTCATAGTACAGTTTTTTAGATTCAGAACCAAATGTAGGGAATCAAACTATAAAAAAGTCATCCATAAGGATGGTTTACAATTCATTAAAAAATGGCATGTATTATTCTGAAAAGCATCCATAATACTATACTATTTAGCCGATTAATACTGAGGTAGTTGCCGGCAGATTTTTTGCAGAACCTAAGAAAAAGAACAATATGTTAAAAACAATTGGGTAAAAATCCCCGGTGCCGGAGCCTATGATTTTTACCCGCAGGGCACCGGATAAACATTCCTGAAACCCTCGGAGGGCAACATTTTCTATTGAGGAAGCAAGCAATTCCCTAGTAGCCATCTCATTAAACTTTCTATTATTTAACATTATAAAGACAAATCTTTCGGATAAGAGGGTTAAATTTACTTACCCTTAACCAGTTATTAACTGACCCTTAAAACGACAATCTAATGAAAGTTCTTCTTATTTCCGATGACCGGGCTTATAGCAGCTATTTGAAACGCAACCTTAATGCAGAGCAAATTGAAACTGAAGAGACATTTGCTTTACAAAGTGCTGTAACCCTCATCAAGAAACATCATTATGATGCTGTTGTGTGTTGTGTTCCGATTTTGAATACCCGCTGCCCGCATGAAATCCTGGCAACCCTGAAGGAGGCTGCCCCAGGTACAGGTGTGATTTTCATCACCGAAAATGTACAGATTTATAAAGCGATAGAGCTGGTGCGCCAGGGGCTGTTTACCTGTCTGAACAGACCGGTGTTTATTGAAGAGCTGATTGCTAATCTTGCACAATTGAAATGCCTTCAGAAAGAAAAGGCCTCTGTGTGGCAAAAACAGCATTCGGCAGAACCCCTGCATACCAGAGCCCAGACAAATATTAAAAAGTATGTTGCAGGAATCAGTATGCGTGCCACCAGGATGTATGAACAAATAGACCTGGTAGCCCCTACTTCTTTCAGTGTGATTATTTATGGAGAAACCGGTACCGGCAAAGAGTCTGTGGCACATCGTCTGGCCCAGACCTACGATCGCAAAGCCCCGTACATTGCCGTAGACTGTGGTTGCCTCTCCAAAGAGCTTGCCCTGAGCGAACTGTTCGGTCATGAAAAAGGCAGTTTTACAGGGGCGCACAGTGCCAAAGCCGGGGCCTTTGAACTGGCTCATAAAGGCACCATATTCCTGGATGAGATTGCCAATCTGGACTATGATGTGCAAAGCTATCTGCTGCGCGCCTTGCAGGAACGCAAGATCCGCAGAGTCGGCGGAACGGAAGATATTCCCGTGGAGGTACGGGTCATTGCCGCATCAAACGAAGACCTGGCCCTGGCGGTAAAAGCCGGCAAATTCCGTGAAGACCTTTTCCACAGGTTGAACGAATTTGAGATTGCAATCCCCCCGCTGAGAGAGCGGAAAGAAGACCTGAACATTTTTATTGAGCATTTCATGCAGGAGACCAATATTGAATTGCATAAAATTGTGATGGGTATAGATGCCGAAACAGAACAGCTGTTGCGACAATACGAATGGCCGGGCAACATCAGGGAATTGAAAAATGTGATCCGGAGAGCCTGCCTGCTTACCGATGACGGCTGCCTGATCACGCGCCAGGTATTACCCCGCGAGATCCTGTATCCTATATCTGCACTGGCAGGAGATGATTATGGTCTGCAAACAACAGAAAGCCATCCAAAAAAGGCTACCCGCAGGATAGGTATTAAAGAAATTGAAGAAGCATTAAAATGTGCTAATTACAATAAATCCAAAGCGGCAAGCCTGCTGAGGATAGACCGTAAGACCTTATACAATAAGCTGAAGAGCTTTTCCCTGGTTGGAAGTACCTGATAATCGTACAAGCCATTAAGGCGGGAATGTCAGCACAACATTAAACTGCTATTCAATCAACAACAGATTAACCCTTGCCGTTGCAGAAAGTGTAACGGCAAGCTACATTGTAGTGTTCAGGCCGCAATACACCCGGGGTAAGCTCATGTTTACATGAAGGCATTATCTGATATAACTGTGCGGTACAGCAAGATGCTGTGCTCCAAAGCCTGCAACTGATTCATGATTTTTTTGTACCTCAATTTACAACCAAAGACTATGAAAAACGAAAAGGATGTAATCGAAACTATTCCCCCGCAAACGCAGGATCATCAGCCAGGTGTAGAGACTGAAATGATTCCCCAACCCTTATCCCAGCCTAAGCTGGATGCCCGGACGGGCCGCCTGCAGGATAAAGTGGCCATCATTACCGGTGGCGACAGTGGTATAGGTAAGGCAATAGCCCTTGACTTTGCCAAAGAAGGTGCTACAGTGGCCATTGTATACCTGGAAGAAGATACTGATGCTGCAGATACAGAAAAAGAAATCCTGGCCCTGGGTGGAAAGGCACAGCTTTTTAAAGGAGATGTGCGCGAAGAATCGTTCTGTAAAAAGGTGGCTGCAAGCACCCTGCAGCAGTTCGGCGCTATAGATATAGTGGTCAATAATGCTGCGGTACAGTTCGAACAAACCGAGCCTGCAGATATTACGGCTGCGCAACTGCTCCTCACTTTTGAAACCAATGTATTTGCTGCATTTTACCTGAGTCTGGCCTGTCTGCCGCATATGAAAAAAGGCAGCAGTATCATCAATACGACTTCTGTAACGGCCTACAGGGGCAGCGATCACCTGATTGACTATGCCTCAACCAAAGCGGCACTGGTAGGCTTTACCAGATCCCTGTCCAGTGCACTTGCAGCAAAGGGCATTCGGGTTAATGCGGTGGCACCCGGTCCGATCTGGACACCCCTGATCCCAGCCAGTTTTTCAGAAAAGGAAGTGGCCGATTTTGGGAAAGATACCCCGATGAAGCGACCGGGCCAGCCTAATGAAGTAGCCCCCTGCTATACCTTCCTGGCTTCGGAAGAGGCATCCTATATCACCGGGCAGGTCCTGCACCCCAATGGTGGTGAAATTATTAACGGGTAATGAAACCCTAATAAAAAAGAGACCCATTGCGGGTCTCTTTTACAATTCAGTGCGGCAGAGGAGATTCGAACTCCCAAGTCCTTGCGGACACAACGACCTCAACGTTGCGCGTCTACCAATTTCGCCACCGCCGCTGATTTTTTGAAGTTCGCAAATATATATACAATTTCGGAGATAATCTGCGTTTCTATCATAAATTAATATCTTTAATAAAAAAATCGTACTTTTGCACACGACTATGCGTAAACTGCTGCTGCTTGCTTCCCTGTCTGGTCTCCTCTTATCCTCCTGCGGAGGTGTGGATACTTATTTAAAAAATAAGGACGCCAATGTGAGACTGACTAAAGCGAATGAATACTACGAGAAGAAAACCTGGTATAAAGCTAATGAACTATATGCTTCTTTAATCCCTGTGGTGCGTGGCACCAAGAACCATGAAGAGCTGCAATACCGTTATGCTTATTCATTTTACAATATGAAGGACTATCTCAGTTCTTCTTACCAGTTCCGGACTTTTGTAGATAATTTCCCATCCAGCAAGCGTGCAGAGGAATGTGAATTTATGTACGCAGTAAGCCTGTTCAAAGATGCGCCGAAGTTTACCCTGGATCAGTCCAGCACAGTAAAAGCTATGGCAGCCCTGTACACGTTTACCTCGCTGTACAAAGATTCAAAATTCACCGCAGAGGCTAATAAGTACCTGGATATCTGCCGCGAGAAATTAGAGCAGAAAGAGGCCGGTGCAGCTAAGCTGTATTTCGATATGGATCAGTATAAAGCGGCGATTGTGGCATACAAATCTGCCCTGGACGAATACCCTGATTCTGAAAATGCAGATTATTACCAGTATATGATTATCCGCTCCAGCTATCACTATGCGACACACAGCAGACCAGATAAGCAGGAAGAGCGTTTTGCAGAGGTAGTTTCCGCATTTAACATGCTTAAAGAACAATACCCGCAATCGACATTTATAAAAAATGCAGAAGGCTTACATGCTGATGCAACTGTAAAAATTAATAAATTACGTAAAAATAATGAGCACAACTAAAAAACTCGTTTCGTCTTTGAATCCCCTGATCGAAACACGCGATGTAGCCGCAATGAAGGAAAAAACGGGCAATATTTATGAGACCATTTCTGTCATTGCCAAACGTGCCAACCAGATCAATGTTACGATGAAAGAAGAACTGCATCGTAAGCTGGAAGATTTTGCGAACCATACCGATACGCTGGAAGAAGTTCACGAGAACAAAGAGCAGATCGAAATTTCCCGTTTTTACGAGCGTATGGCTAATCCTGTACTGCAATCGATCAACGAATTCAACAACGATAAGATCTATTATCGCAAAAAAGACTAATTCATTTCTGAATACTGTATAAAGATAAAGCCTGATCAAATATCAGGCTTTATCTTTATACAGTATCATTATATTTTACCTCGCACCGAAATGAAAGAAAAAGTAGCAAACCAGTAAGAGTAATAGAATGAGTACCGTAATGAGTATATTATGCTGCTGATGGCGCTGCATGCTCTTTTTTCTATCTTTACTGCCTGCGGTTTTATGCGCCTGTTGCTTCAGTTGTGCGGTCACCTTACGGATCTTCTGACTGTCGCCCAGTTGCTGCAAGCCTTCTACGGCATCGTTCCAGAAAGGATCATCTACCTTATCGGCCTCCAGTAAATGTGCTTTCTCTGGAGGCAGGCTACCGGACACATATTGCCACAGCGCCTCCTCATCATCGGGCTTGGGTTGCTGATATGGTTGTTTCCGGTTAGACATATTTGGCGTCCTTTTTTATTTGTTCAATCAGTATTTTCAGATTCCGCTTTCCGTTCTGAATATTACTTTTTACTTCTTTGAGGGTATAATCGGTACTATCTGCGATCTCCTGGTAGCTCTTTTTATGCAGGTAAAACAGTTCTACACACACCTTCTGATCCTCCTTTAAGGAGGCCAGGGCCTGTTGCAGGTGTTCATAATGCTGCTCCACCTTCCAGTGTTCTGCTTCATTAAGCCCTTCATCGGCCGGGGTATACTTCAGGGCCATATCCTCTACAAAATGCTTCTTAGCCCTTATATAAGAGATGCAGGCATTCTGCGCTATACGGTACAGCCATCCGCCGAAATTGTCGATTTTGTACTTCCCTATTTCCTGCAGGGCTTTTACAAATACCTGCTGTACCATATCCTGTGCTTCATCTTCATCCTTCAGGTACTTCATGCTTACCCCTAAAAGGCGCATGGTATACCGGCTCAGCAATTCTCCTACATACCGGCTGTCGCCTTCTTTGTAATACAAAGATAGCAGGTACTCTTCAGAAATATGTGCTAATGGACCAGTCAAAGTATATATGATTAAGATGCTGTACAGGTATGACGCGCAGCGGGTATTATTTCCATAAAAATTAAGGTGTCAGTATCGCAGACAGGCAAGATAATATTAAGATACTTAAGTACCTCATACGATAGTGCTTTTTTATATTTTTTCACAGGAAAGCGTTTTGGAGTTTCCTTAAGATAATCCCTTTCTGCCCTTCTACGTATTGATCTTACTTTATAAAAGATATCACTAATCATGAAATAGTACATACCTTTATAAAAATTTAAATATGTACCGGCTAACATATACCATTGACTATTCGGGGCAATACAAAGGTAAGACCGAACATGAAGACATCTACAATCGGCTGTGCCGCCTCTTAGATAGTATCCCTCATAAAATTACAAAGTACCATACAAAGTTCAATGATACTGATAAACACAAGCCTCACTCAGATGCGCTGTTCAAAATGTGCTTATACTTACCAGATGTAGATACACTGCAGGCAGCAATAATATTTTTCAATCAATATTGCACCCTGAACCATCTTCCTTTGGATGAACATCCGGACATCATAACGATAACAGATGATAATAGTTTATAGTTTTGTAATGAAAGATCACTTGAATAAGTATATCCTTGTTATTGCATTTCTTTAAATTGAAGGGAATATAATCATGCCTTATAAAGAAAGACAGAACCTTGTAGGTTCTGTCTTTCTTTTATTATATGTTTAAGTTCTTAGTTTAATTAATTTTATTGGGCTTTACCCTCTTGTGGCTGCCCTTTCCTGATGATATTAATCACCTCTTCTCTACCTTTGTTCAGGCGTTCCTGCACTCTGGTAAGCATTTCACTCTCCTTACCTTGGTCAAATTTAAGGTCAGCCATAGTTAACTGCGGAAATTTTTCTTTCAATGCATTGGATTGTTTATCCCAGTTTCCAATAATTTTGAAATCTTCTTTGGCACTACTTTTATTATTTTCCATTTTACTAATATTGAGATTGTGAATTCATTTTCACTTAGTAAAGGTGGTACATAACACGCATTAAACCGTTATATAAATGTGTTTAAATCTTACACAAATCACACATGGGCTCAATGCACCTCTGATGTACCTATCACCTGAATAAATAAACAAAAAAATGGCACACGATTTGTGTGCCATTCCTATATTCCCTCTACTAAGATGTGGTTTTAGATGTCCATCAAATATTGAAAAATAAGAGTGCTAATGAAGAAAAAAAAAGAAGTCCGAATACGATCATATTGAATATTACGGTATCTTCTTTTGCGTAATGGCTATATTTAAGTTTGCTTTTATATTGTTGTTTATCCATGATTATTGCTTGACTATTAATTGGTTTCATGGAATAGATAATACTAAATTGTATATTCAAAATACATATTAATAAAATGAGATAAATCTCAAATAAAATAAACCGCAAAAAATTGGAGTGATCAAGTTTGTACAGTGCGCCTTAGATACAAGTAAAGAGAAGGTTATTACTAAGGACAATTTTTCCTATTCCGGGAAGTGATATGTGCAAATATAGTCAATTTATTTATTAAAACAATAATTAATATTACACAAAACAAATTAGCCCCTCAAAACAAAGGGGCCTATGTACAATTTAAATAAAACTTGTTCCGGGTTGATTATAATAGTTCAGTACGGTTGTAAGGTAAGCTTATTATTCATGATCAACGATTTATTTTTTAATACATTATTATAATGTATATCCGAATGCGATTAAATAATATGGTATTATACCATCATAACAGATAAAAAACAGTACAAAAGTTAGTTCTTCTCATTTTCATCAAACAGGAATTTGAATGACCTTTACACCATGATAACAGTAATAATTGTTGAAGATCAGCCTGAGCATCAATACAACTTTAAAACCATTATAAACAACAGTCAATTGTATGACTGTGTTGGTATTTATGGCAATGGAAGAGACGCTATTGAAGGTATTCTTAAATACAAACCTGATGCTGTTATAATGGATATCGGATTGCCTGATATTTCCGGAGTAGAGTGCATTCGGACATTAAAGCCATTAGTTGAAGAGGTCAAATTTATGGTCTGCACTGTTTTTGAAGATGATGAAAATATATTTGAAGCGTTAAAAGCAGGTGCGAGCTCATATATTCTAAAGAGAGGCAAACCATATCAGTTAACCGATGCCCTTTTAGAAATGCATAATGGGGAAATGCCCATTAGCAGCTGTATTGCGACAAAACTACTTAATTATTTACCCCAGGCTGAAGAAAAGCCATTAGAAGAAAAAAAAGATTATACCATTACAAAACAAGAAGCTACTATTCTCGGGCTTCTTTCAAAAGGTTACAGTTATCAGGAAATTGCGGATAAGCTAACGATAAAAATTGCCACACTCAAATGGCACATCTATAATATATTCTTTAAAATGAAGGTAAAGAATAGAACAAGCGCCATCAATAAATACTTCTCAAGCGGAAGATAATAATTTGAATAATTGATAAAAAAAGCAAAACAGTACTAAAGTTTGTTCGTATACATAGTGTACCTAACCATCAAACAGTTGATTATCAATATAAATCATAAGGCAATTGTTATCAAAATGTTTTGCATCAACATGAATATCTATCTCATTAACAAGCTGTTATAAAATAAACCGTACATAAGTTAGGTTGCACTTTACTTAAACAAAGTCTAGTTTTATGTAATTTTGAATAATCAATTAAAACAACATTTTTTGAATAAGAAATTACCTGCGCTTTTATGCGATCGGGGCCTTTCATGGGTAATGAAGCAATAAGCAATTCTTCATAAACAAATCAAATTCCTACACCTATATAAGAGAGTTTTCAAGTTTCTACTTGAGAGCTCTTTATGTTTATCGTATTATTTCATTACTTGTATCAACGATCTGCAGCATAGGCAATTTAATTAACCCAGCAATGCCGCGATCTCTTCCTGTGGTTCTTTTCCTTTATGATGGTTATACCACTGGTGCATTTCCAGCTCAAAAGCTTCAAAATCTCTGCCATTAGGATTGGATTTCCAGTCGAGCATCAGCGCTTGCGCCCCTGCCGGTCTTGGTCCCCAACGGAACAACTGGTTATCTTCCTCATCAAAAGCAACCAGGATCGGAATACTTCTGGTCCCGTTAGTCAGATAAGCATCAATAATAGCCTCATTTTCATCACGAAGTACAATGCGCAACTCTATACCTGCCGCAGCAGCTATAGCCGCAATTACGGGCAAATTCTGCGCACTATCCCCACACCAGGCTTCGGTGATCACCCACCAGCTTTGCTGTGGCTGCGCTTTCAGTTTAGTAATCAATGCTGCATCCGGGGTAAATGTCTTATTCCAGCGTTTCATCCGCTGAAAATTCAATTTGGTATAGAATGCATATTTGTCATTCGCAACCAGTTCCGGATTCGCTTCATTCTTTGCAATCACTGCCTCTGCATATTGCAGGAAAGAGGCATAATCGTATGATTGTACGGCAGTCTTAAAGATATTCATATATCTGTTTTAATATCAATGTTTTGAGAGTCCAAAGATAGTACTAATTACCAAAACAGACAGAGGCCGCAGCATGGTATGCTGCGGCCTCTGTATTAAGAATTTGTATGGTTTAGTAAGGATAATTACCGCTGATGGACGGCACTACACTACCAGATATTGTATCCAGGATCATAGATGCGTTCATTGTTGCATTGGTATTATAGCTCCATTTCTGGCTGCCGTCTTCACTATCCAGTGCATATACATTCTTATCAAAAGAGTTGAAGTATAAAGTATTGTTATACGCAAACGGGGAACTGCTGATGACACTAAATGTCAGGAACTTCCATTTTAAAGTACCGTCAATGATATTGATGGCATACAGGTTGTAATCATTAGATCCGAAGTATACATTCTGATTGTATACAAAAGGAGAAGAAGCAATACGATCTGAAGCTGTATATTTCCAGCGCAGCAGACCTGTTGCCGAATCTACTGAGTACAGGTTGCGGTCATCACTGCCCACGATAATATTACCGCCTACAGAAATAGGAGAACTCTTGATCGCAGAGCCGGTAGGATAAGACCAGTATGTACTCCCGTCATTCGAATTCAGTGCATATAAACTACCATTATCATTTCCTACATACAGGTAGTTACGGTTCGCTGCACTTACAGAAGATGCGAAATTACCCGCACCGGAAACGGAGGTTTGCCACATCTGCGCACCATTATCGGCCTGCAGCGCGTATACTTTAGTTCCGGCAGCAAAGAAGACTACCTTTTTGTTAGTATCTGTTTTACTCACATTGAGTGCTGGGGAGGTCCTTACCTGATCTGTTGCAGTATAGCTCCATACAGTAGTAAAGTTGCCCGTCGGGTCAATCATTTTCACGGTATTTCCAATCGGGATAATCAGTTTACGGTCGTAAGAAAGTGGTGTACCATAAACCGCTCCTCCCAGTGAAGAGGAGGCTTCGATTTTACCGTTTTTCGGATCTATTCTGTAGATCTTTCCGGTAATATCAACCACGTACAATTTACGGGAGATCACTACAGGAGTAGCATATACATCACTACCTACCTTTGTTTCCCATCGTTTTGCACCTGTAGCAGGGTCTAATGCCAGTACACTTCTATTACTATTTACAGCATATACAGAAGACTCATAAGGAGAAGTCTCCGGACCGTCAACACTATAGGATTTCTTACACGATGTAACGCTGAACGCTAAAGAAAGCACTGCTGCTGATCCTAGAACTATTTGCTTCAATGTTGTCATTAATTGTCGTTTTTCAATTGTTTATTTACATGTAAATCTTAGATGTTGCGCGCCTGCGGCGCGCAACATCTAAGATCATTCTATTTTATCTGATTAAGGTTACATTACCCTGGTAGCGCTCTTCAGTACCATCTTTAAACTTGACGCTGATGTCGTAGATGTATACTCCGGCAGGCTGTACTTTGCCGCTGTACATACCATCCCAGCC